>Ga0181559_10000024_pt1 | contig 123483 bp, 97 predicted proteins | sample 011ome_21_FD_133752 | JGI IMG/M metagenome (GOLD analysis project Ga0181559, IMG submission 133752) | Coastal salt marsh microbial communities from the Groves Creek Marsh, Skidaway Island, Georgia - 011508AT metaG (megahit assembly) | ecosystem: Environmental > Aquatic > Marine > Intertidal... | reverse complement strand
TATCTGATTTGATGACCCCGTTATGGTCGTACCAAATCGGCATATCATTGTTCGGCACCGTCAGTTCAAACGTGCCATGGGCGATGCCGCTGCACGGATAGAAAACGCCGTTCACTTCTTTGTTCGTTTTCTTGGTTTGCGCCTTCACCGTCCCGGGGCGCAGACAAAAAGATGAGTCCCTCTCTTGAAGTTTGAACCCATGAAAATTGTTTGCCTCGTGCGTATCTTTGACAACCTTCCACAACTGTCCTTTGCCATCGGCCGTGCACGCTGCCATTTTCAAATGCGCATCAGGATGGTCAGAGGGCTGCGAAGATACGCTTTGCAGTTTTTGCGCGTGGTCTTGTTTCGCTTGATTGTCGTATGTCGCCAAATGGAATGGCGTTGTCAGGCACGCACCATTATGAAGCAGTTGCGTATAAACGCGGTTGGGCCATTTCGTTGCAAACGCGTCATTGTACTGAGTCACCTTTCCAGATCTGTCTATCAGCACACGCCGCGTCGACCACAAAAGGCCACCAGGATTTTCACTACAGGGGTGGAACGTTGTCTTGCCCGTGGCATTCTGCCCAAGGCATAACTTTGAGTGACGCGCCACCAAAAGCTTCTCGGTGAACAACTCACCTGGCGGCACATGCACATCGGTATACGCAACGAACTCGTCATTCTCGTTCTTGCGCCGTGCTTCCATTTGCTGATTCTGGAAATCCACAAGGCTTTCACCAAATGGCTTGTTTCGCTCCATGGTCTTCAAAACCAAATTGCGACGCTTTTCTTTGAAGGCCTCCAACTTACTTTTGTGCGCTGCGACCCTGTCTGATGGGGGTGCAGATGCTGTCGATCCCGAAGCTGGCTTCTGCGTTGCTCCTGTTGCAGGCGCAGTCGTCGCTGGAGCGGTAGTCGGAGGTGCCGCAGCGGGCGCTCCGGGTTGAGCCGGTGCCGGGGATGTTGTTGCAGCCCCTGCCGCTTGCGCCAGTTGAATGGCACCACCCGTTGGCCAGACAGTGTTGTCATTGGCAGCAACATCAACCCTTAACGTCTGCAAATCGGCTGGCGTATCCAGAATCTCATCCTGACGCCACCAATCCGTTGGCAAAGCCGCATGGTCAATCTCTCGACCCTCGGGACTGCTCGCGGGGATATCCAATGACGCAGACTCGAGCGCCGCTTTCAATTCAGGCGGCAGATTCAGTCCTGGCAGATTCTTCAGCTCTTCATGAACTTTCTTCTCCGCATTTCGCGACTGCGTGTTGATCTCTTGCAACACGGGTCCAAGCAGTTTGCGAAGACTACTGGGCAATTCATTCTGGAATAGTTCAGCAACCATATGGAGTGGAATGAACGCCAGTTGCTCTGCATCAAAAACCGGATCATCCAGCTTAAACGCAAACATTTGCATGCCCAGATCTTTACCGAAAATCTCCAAATCCATGGACAAAATCGCAGGCTGACCCTCCACCATCCCATCCATGTCCGCCTCAAAGAACATTTCCTTGATGACCAATGCATCTGTATCGCCAATGCGCTTCAAAAGACTCGAAAGCCCAGATGCCATCCAGCTGTCAGCGTCTTCGACGCCGTCAATGGCACCCTTAGCGATCTCCAGCGCTGCCATCGCCGCAGCTTGTTTTGTGTAAAGATAATCAAGCTGCGGATCCATCAGCTCCGACGGCAAATGATCAACTGTTGCCTGGGCTGCCTCAAGTGCATGCTCGGCAACCCAGTACGCCGCACGCTCCACCCCGTAGCGGGCGAGATAGTACCCTGCCTCGGCACAGTGCCATGGTTTGTACCAATGGCACTCTCCCTTCTGATGTTCGTACTCGTCATGCATATGATTGGCATTGGCATTGACTGAGTTCACACGATTTTCCGCAGCTTGAATGGCCCGGTCGGCGTTCGCACGCTCTCGTTGAATGACTGCTTTGCGGGCCGCTATCTGGCTGTTCCAGCTTCGAACCACCGCTTCTGCATTGTTGATCGCCGCCTTGGCTTTTTCAAAATCAGCATTCAGCTTGTTAAAGAACTCCCGAACCTTGGCAGGGGCTTGATCTCTCAACCATTTAAAGAAATCGGATTTGATCTCACCTTCGACAAAGATATCTGGCGCATCACCATTCGCATCATTGATACCTAAACCAAGATTGATCTTGGAGTCCCATATACCGCCGCCGATTTTGTCTTCGAATCCGAAGTCCATCATGCCTTTATCGAAGCCAACAAGCACGGATTGCTTGGCACCCAGAAACTCAATTTCTGAATCAATTTCCAATTTAGGTGCAGACGTGAACCCTAAATCAAACTTCATTGTGTTCTTATCGAGTTTTAGAACTTTGAAGTCGATTGGATCGACCTTGGCATCCATGTTGATGCCACTCGGCCCCGCACTCATGTTGACAGCGCCCAGTTCCCGGCCAAGGAAGAACAACTCCCCGCCCAAGGCAAAGCCATCGCCAACAATACCCAGTTGCGGATCAGACATACCCGGCGTCGCAAAACCAAATATGACTTTCTTAAATTCTGGGAAGGGCAGATCTTTATCAGAGACAATCTTGGCCTTGCCGCCTGCCATACCCTCTGCGATTTCAATAATGACCGGGATACCCATCTCGGAGATAGACCCGACCATGGCAATGCCATCTGGCAGGCCCGCGGTTTCAAGCAAGAAATCCATTTCCGCAGCCATGGAGATTTTCTCGACCCCATTGCCCAAGACTGTGACGCCTTTAACGCCGAAATTAGCCTCGCCTTCCATATCGATGCCGAACTTGATGGCGACTTCATCCAGTTCAAACCCTGGTATGCCCCAGGGGTTTTTCCACTGCCCCTTTAGGTCCATGAAGATATCGACCGCGAACCCTTTTTCGTTCAGCTGAAGTTCAAGCTTGGTTATCAGATCCAGTGTCTCTTTCTTAGGCACATCAAGGAACACGTCTGCCTGCAAACCCACATCCAATTCATCTGCCTGATACTGAATGAAGAAACCAACCTGCCCCGGAAATTTCGCCATCTTCGGCGTATGCGTTGCGCCTTTTTTGCCGCCCGGGCCCTGTTCTATATCGACCAGGACATCGATACCGGGGGTCCCTTCACCGAATATGTTCGTGACGCCACCTTCGATCAGGATGTCATCGTGAACACCAATGCCCTGCATCCCCTTGCCGACAAATCCCCCTGATGATCCAGGCGAGAAATTGGCCGCGACGGTGATACCGTTGGCCACATCGATAGGTGCCGTTGGCGAGCCATAAATATCCGTGAACACTGTCCTCGCGACTTCAGGAAGGTCTGAGATTTTACCGATAATCGTCGCTTCCGAGAAAATCAGCGCGGCGTCATTGAGATGAAAATCCTTCAACGGCGTCTTCTTCAAAACAGGCATCAAACGATCAAACTTAAAGCCTTTACCGCCACCGTTGTCGGATACTGCGAACGTCCATTTCGCGTTTTGTTCAAACACAACCGCGTCCACCTTTTGGCCGTGCAGCAATGATCCACCAGAAATCCCCGATGTAGAGATTTCCATGAACGTGAAGTCAAACTGCCCCGCGTGTTTGACCTTTTTCAAAATCGGCAAGTCAGAGAACGGCACAGTGTCTGTTACCTTCAACAACCCAGCCGATAGTTTGCCACCCGTTTCAACCAAATCGATTTCGATCTCTGGGCTGGTTTTGCCAAATGGCTTCGCTGGAATGGATGTGAACTTTAACTCGCCCGATTTGGTTTTCTTATCGTAGTCGATGGAAATCGCGAGTTTCTTGAGGTCCAGCCACTTAATCCCAAACGGCTGTTTCAGTTCTTGCTCGCTGGTTGCGGACATCGAAATTTCAGACTTGGCGAAACCGACGCTCATATCAAAGGCGATTTCCGAACCCAGAAGGTCTGCATCCATATCGGACTTCAACCCAACCCAAAGCTCTTTGTTGCCGGACGGGGTTTGGTCGGTGACCTTGAACGACGTGTTCTTCAAGCTAAACGCATCTGGCAACCCTTTGATATCCAGGCTTGGCATCGGTACGCTCAAATCCATACCATCAAATTTTTGTGCCGCCGGGGCTTTGGGATTAAACAGTTGCGGGCTCATGGCGCCGACAATCGCGATAGGTTTTTTACCATCACGTCCGATAAACGACATGAAATCCTGCATCGCCGTTGATCCCGTGATTTCCAGATCCGCGAACAGGTTGATGTCTTTTTTCAGGGTGTAAGAGGTTCGGCTGGCGTCGGTCAGCACCTTTTTCAGATTGGCCTGAATGTGGGCTGGGATCGACGCGTCATCTGGTTTCAAACCGGCACTTTTCTCAGGTACGACAACCAAAGACAGGTCAGCAACATCAACGCCGTTCAACGCGTCACTGGCGGCACTCGGCACCAAATCCGCAAACGCCAGCTTGTCCAGCGTGATGGCCATGACGGCTTTGTCCGCGCCTGCGGGATGGAACGCCGCAATTTCACCAAGGGTCTTCTTTTTACCAAAAGTCATATCGGCGGCGAGGCTGTCGCCTGTCACAATGACCTTGGTCAGATCGACCGTATCGAACCCGGGCACGTCCCGACCGGCGACATCCTTGGCAGAAATGCCGTTCTTCGCGGTCAATGTCGCGACGTATTCGACCTTATTGTCTTTCTTGGTGATCTCCGTATCGAAATCGATGGTCGCTTTGTTTAAGTCAGCCGTGCCATTGAGATGAAAATCCCAAGCCCCTGCATCGTAGATGGACGCAAGATTAAGGGTTTCGACGGTCAGGCCCTTAAACTCAAACAACCCTTTTGGGTCTTTGGCGGAACCCAACAGATCAACAACGCGGTTATCCTTGGCATCTTTACCAACCATCAACAGCGCATCGAAATCATGCTCGCCCTTTCCGGCGACCATTTTAAGTCCAGCACCAATGGTCACGAACGGCGATTCAAGCTTGCCCGTTTTAATCGCGGACGCTGCGGCCGTCAGTGCCGCCGGTTCTGTGTCCACCACGCTAAAGATAGGGTTGGTGATGGTAATTGTGGATGGCAGCCCTGGGACCTTTAGGTCCGGCAACGCCACCTCAAGCTCCAGTCCGGCTAGGGCTTCTTTCTTGGGTGCCTGCGGGTTAAACGTCGATGTACTGATGGTCCCGACGATGGGCAGTACGACCTCTGTCAAACCGGCAGATTTCATCAGGGTGCCCATGCCGCCGGATGCTTTAAGGTCCAAATCCGCGAGCAGGTTGAAGCCGCTCTTCAGCGCATAGGATGATTTCGACGGATCATGCTTGGCCGCGTCCGCCAAGACCTTAGCAAGATTATCCTGAATATGCTGTGGGATGGCCGGGTCGTTTGGTTTCAGCCCCGCACTTTTTTCCGGCACGATCATCATTGCCAGATCGTCGATTTCGACACCATCAAGTGCGCTTCCGGTCGACCCAGGCACCAAATCGGCGAACGCCAGTTTATCCAAAGTCACGGCCATCACCGCGTGGTCTGCCCCAGCGGGGTGGAACGCGGCGACTTCACCCTTGGTTTTTTTGGCACCAAACTCCAAGTCCGCCACAAGCTCATCGCCTGTTACAGTGACCTTGGTCAGCGCGACCTTGTCAAAACCCGGTACGTCACGACCGGCGACGTCCTTGGCAGAGATGCCACTGGCTCCGCCGCTCAACGTCGCAACATAAGTGACCTTGTTGTCGATCTTTTTAATTTCTGTATCGAACGTCAGCGCGTCTTTGTTGAGGTCCGCCGTGCCGTCCAGTTTGAAATCCCAGTTACCCGCATCATAAACCGACGCCAAGTCCAGCGTCTTGACGGTCAGTCCCTTAAACTCAAACAGGTCTTTTGGGTCTTTCGCAGATCCGACCAGATCAATGACCCGTTTCGATTGGGCATCTTTGCCAACCATCAATAGCGCGTCGAAATCGTGCGTGCCTTTGCCAGCAACCATTTGGAGGTCCATGCCCACCGTCACAAACGGTCCTTTTGTGGCATCGAATGCAACGGCCTTGAGCGCCGCAGGTGCAGCCTCATTCACCGCGAAAATTGGCTTGGTGATGGTAATTGTGGATGGCAGTCCCGGCACTTTTAGGTCGGGAAAGGCAACTTCAAGGTTCAAACCTTTGATGCTGTCGGCCTTGGGGACGTTGGGTACGAACGTGGACCGACTGACTTCGCCAACGATGGGAATAACGGTTTCCGTGAGACCTGCCGATTTCATCAAATCGCCCATGCTGCCCGAAGCCTTGATATCCAAATCGGCTAGCAAGTTGAATCCTTCAGCCAACGTGTACGTCGCTTTTTTGGGATCGTGCTTGGCGGCATCGGCCAGCACTTTTTTCAGATTATCTGAAATATGTGGCGGCACCTTGGGGTCATCAGGTTTCAGTCCAGCGCCACCTGTCGGCACGACCACAAGCGTCAGATCGTCAATCTCAACGCCATCGAGCGTACTACCAGCAGTTCCCGGCACGAAGTCGGCAAAGGCCAACTTATCCAGCGTAAATGCCATGGTGGCGTCGGCTTGTGTACCGACATGAAACGCCGCCAACTCGCCGGGCGTCTTCTTAGCACCGAATACCAAGTCTGCCACCAATCGTTCCCCTGTGACAGTGACTTTTGTCAGCGCGACTTTATCAAAGCCGGGCACGTCGCGACCTGCGACATCCTTTGCCGAAATGCCATTCGCGCCGCCACTCAGAGTCGCAACGTAGGTGACCTTGTTATCAACCCTTTGGATTTCCGTATTGAACGTCAGCGGCGCTTTGTTCATGTCCGCCGTGCCGTCCAGTTTGAAATCCCAATTCCCGGCGTCATATAAAGACGCAAGGTCGAGGGTTTTGACCGAAAGGCCTTTAAATTCGAACAAGTCTTTGGGGTCTTTGGCTGACCCCACCAGATCAACGATGCGCTTGCCCTCAGCGTCTTTACCCACCATCAAGATGGATGCGAAATCATGCGTCCCCTTACCCGCCTGCATTTGCAGGTCGGCACCGATGGTCACAAATGGTGCTTGCATATCGCCTTTCGCCACTTGCGATGCGGCAGCTGTGAGTGCCGCGGGTGCCGACTGTGTGATAGCAAAAACGGGTTTGGTGATCGTAATCGTCGATGGCAAACCTGGGACTTTTAGATCGGGCAATGCGACTTCAAGGTTGAGTCCCTTAACGCTATCCGCCTTGGGGACGTTCGGCACGAACGTTGACGCGCTGACCTCACCGATGATGGGAATAACCGTTTCCGACACACCTGCGGACGCCAACAGTGCGCCCATGCCGCTAGACCCTTTGATATCCAAATCGGCGAGCACGTTGAAACCCTTGGCCAACGTATATGCCCGTTTAGACGGATCGTGCTGGGCGGCATCGGCAATGACTTTCTTCAGATTTGTGGTGATCTTGGTGGGGATGGCTGGGTCATCGGGTTTCAGACCTGCACCGCCATCTGGTACGACGATCAATGTCAGATCATCAATTTCCACGCCATCCAAGGCGCTGCCAGCAGATCCCGGCACGAAATCCGCGAACGCCAGTTTATCGAGGGTAAATGCCATCGTGGCACTGGTCTGCGTGCCGACATGAAACGCCGCCAGTTCGCCTTTGGTTTTCTTGGCCCCGAACTCCATATCGGCCACCAGCTCGTCACCGGTAACAACTACCTTGGTCAGGGCGACCTTATCCAGTCCGGGCAAATCACGACCTGCAACATCCTTGGCCGAGATACCTTTTGTCCCGCCATCGAGCGTGGCAACGTAGACGACTTTGTTATCGATGCGCTGAACATCAGTCTCAAACGTCAACGCGGCTGTATTCAGATCAGCCGTGCCGGTCATTTTGAAATCCCAGTTCCCCGCATCATAGACGGACGCGAGATCAAGACTTTTGACAGCAAGCCCCTTAAATTCGAACAGATCCTTTGGATCTTTTGCCGAACCCGAAAGATCAATGATCCGTTTCCCCTGCGCGTCTTTACCGACCATCATCAGGGCGGCAAAATCTTGGGTGCCCTTCCCTGCAGTCATTTGAAGATCTAGTCCCAGGGTCACAAACGGCCCTTGCGCAGCAGGCGTGGCCACAGGGTCAGCACCAGCCGCCGCCTCCCCTTGAAGCACCGCCGTATCGGCTTTCAATGCAGCGGGTTCCGTTTCAGTAATGGCGAACACCGGCTTGGTGATCTTCATGGTCGATGGCAAACCCGGCACTTTCAGATCGGGCAGCGCAACTTCCAGGTTCAAGCCTTTGATGCTTTCGGCTTTAGGGGCAGTGGGGACAAACGTAGATTTACTTACCGTGCCGATGATGGGGATAACTGTTTCGGTGACACCGGCAGATTTCATCAAACTCGTCATCCCACCGGATGCTTTGATATCCAAATCAGCCAACAAATTGAAACCTGCTGCCATCGTGTACGTCGCCTTGGCAGGGTCATGCTTGGCCGCGTCAGCGATAACTTTTTTCAGGTTGTCCGCGATGTGCGTGGGCACGGTCTTGTCATCGGGTTTTAAGCCTGCGCCACCATCCGGCACAACGACAAGCGTCAGGTCATCAACTTCGACTCCATCAAGCGCACTGCCGACAGAGCCCGGGACCAAATCAGCAAAGGCCAATTTATCTAGTGAGAAAGCCATGGTCGCATTGGCCTGTTGGACGACATGGAACGCAGCCAACTCGCCAGGGGTTTTCTTGGCACCAAAAACCATATCGGCGACCAAGCGTTCACCGGTGACGGTCACCTTGGTCAGTGCAACTTTATCAAAGCCGGGCAAATCACGCCCCGCCACATCCTTGGCTGAAATGCCCGCAGGGCCGCCTGTCAGGGTGGCAACGTAAACAACTTTATTATCGATCCGCTGGATATCCGTCTCGAATGTCACGGCTGCCGTATTTAACGTTGCGGTGCCATCGACTTTGAAATCCCAGTTGCCCGCGTCATACACGCTCGCCAGATCAAGGGTGTTGACCGCGAGGCCTTTGAATTCGAACAGTCCTTTGGGGTCCTTGGCTGATCCAGTCAGATCGATGACCCGTTTCCCTTGCCCGTCTTTTCCGACCATCAACAGCGAGGCAAACTGATGCGTGCCCTGGCCCGCCTGCATCTGCAAGTCCATGCCGACGGTCACGAACGGACCCTGCAATGCATCACCCGCTTTTTTGGTCAACGCTGCCGGGGCTGATTCCGTGACTGCCAAAACGGGTTTTGTGATCGTGAATGTTTCCGGCAGACCAGGAATTTTCAAATCCGGAAGAGCGACATCAAGGCTAAGCCCCTTGATGCTATCGGCCTTGGGCACGTTCGGCTGGAACGTGGACGCGCTGATTGTACCGATGATGGGTACGACGGTTTCAGTCAGACCCGCTGACTTCATCAAATCGCCCATGCCTTGGGATGCATTTAAATCCAAATCAGCCAATAGGTTGAAGCCTTCGGCCAATGCATAGGTGGCCTTTGCCGGATCATGCTTGGCCGCGTCGGCGATAACTTTTTTCAAATTATCGGCGATATGGGTCGGCACTGCCGGGTCTTCCGCTTTCAGACCTGCGCCCCCTGTCGGCACAATAACCAGCGACATATCGTCGACTTCAACGCCATCGAGTGCGGTACCGGCAGCCCCCGGCACCAAATCAGAAAACGCCAGCTTATCCAGCGTGAAGGCCATGGTTGCGCTTTCTTGGCCCCCGACATGGAATGCCGCCAATTCGCCAGGCGTTTTCTTGGCCCCAAATTCCATATCGGCGACAAGTCGTCCTGCCGAGACGGTTACTTTACTCAGCGCTATCTTATCCAGTCCGGGAATATCACGTCCGGCGACATCCTTGGCAGAAATACCATTGGCACCCCCAGACAATGTCGCGATGTAGGTCACTTTGCCATCGACGCGCTTGATATCGGTGCTGAACGTCAGGGGGGCTGTATTCAGATCTGCCGCACCAGCCAATTTGAAATCCCAAGCACCCGCGTCGTAGACACTGGCGAACTCAACGGATTTGACCTCAAGCCCCTTAAATTCAAACAGATCTTTTGGGTCCTTAGCAGAACCTGTCAGGTCGACGACCCGCGCGCCCTGCGCATTTTTCCCCACCATCAACAGACCCGCAAAGTCATGCGTTCCTTTGCCCGCAGCCAACTGAATATCAGCGCCAATCGTCACAAACGGGCCTTGTAAACTGTCAGCAACGCTTTTCTTTAATGCGGCGGGCGCAGTTTCACCGATGGCGAAGATCGGCTTGGCAATTTTAATGGTGTCAGGAACACCGGGCAGACGCAGATCCGGAAGCGCAAAGGACAGGTCTAAACCTTTGATGCTCTCTGCTTTTGGTACGTTTGGTTTGAATGTCGATGCACTGATCACCCCAATCACGGGGATGACGGTCTCACCAACACCGGCAGACTTCATCAAATCACCCATGCCTTGCGAACCCTGAATATCAAGATCGGCGAGCAGGTTGAAACCTTCGCCCAAGGTCATGGCAGATTTGGCAGGATAGTTCTTCGCCGCTGCGGCAATGGTCTTGGCAACATTCTGACGAATGTGCTCTGGGATGGCTGCGTCATCAGGCTTCAAGCCCGCGCCCCCCGTCGGCACGACCACCAGCGTCATATTATCGACTGCGACCCCATCAAGCGGACTGCCCGCCGCACCTGGGACCAAATCACCAAAGCCGAGCTTGTCCAGTGTGACCGCCATCGTTGCAGTCGTTTGCGTACCGACATGAAACGCGGCGATTTCGCCAGCAATGTTCTTCGACCCAAAGGTCAACTCCGCGACCAAACGGTCCCCACTAACACTGACCTTTGTCAGTTTGACGGCGTCGAAGCCTGGCAATGCCTGTCCAGATATATCTTTGGCTGAAATGCCGGCCTGTGCAGCAGTCAATGTCGCCGTGATATTTGGTTTTTGGCCAGGCGTGGTTGAACCAGAAATATCCAGATCAATCTCTGCGCCGTTCAGTTTGCCCTTACCGTCGAGGGCAAAATCCCACGCGTTGTTGGCGTAGCTGGACGCCAGTGCCACTGAATCAAACGTCAGGCCCTTAAAGGATATATGTTTTTCGAGGGTCTTGGTATCGACGGTGCCTTTTGCGACCGTCGCCCGTGTCGCTGAATCATGAGTGAACAAGGCATCTGTGATATCGATTTCGAATGCCGACAGTTTCTCGGCCGAAATACCAAAATCAATGCCCCCGTCGCCGTCACCCTTGATCGTGAATGCTTCACCGGTGACTTCAAAAGGTCCAATCTTCGACGTTCGAGGAATGCTAGCACTGATGTCCAAGTTATTGAGAAAGTCCTTACCATAGGTTCTGGCAAGGTTTGCCAATGTCGTCTTCATCTGTGCTGGCGGTTGCAGTCCACGAATTGCAGACGCTGGAGAGGTAGAAAGCGCTTCTTTGAAGATCGCTGGACTGATGCCGCCATGTAGGGGCAATTTCAAGTTCGGCGGAATGCCGACTGCCCGCATTAAGCTGGCAACTTCTTGCGGTAATCCTTGGACGGCCATCGTCGCCGCAAAGTTCATACCCGGGGAAATCGCGACCTTGGACCTTGCGAGTGCTTGCAGCTTTCCTATGACCGCCGGCGGTTGGCTTCCATCATCGGATGGCTGCACAGCAGGTGCGCCGAGTTCTTTGGGGCTCTGGGGTGGGACATAGATAAAAAACACATCATCCAGTTCGCCAATGGCACCCAAGGGCGTGCCGCCAGCGGCGGGAACAAGATTTGCGAGCGACAGTTTTGGGGTATGAAGAACAAGGAACGGTTTTTGCGACCCAGTAGGCGTGTAACGAACAACATCAAATACAACGCCCCGCATGGTGATGGATGTGGTTACGGTCGATGTGTTGAGCTGATTGAGCTTGGCCAACACCGCCGTTTCTGCGGCATCCGATAATCCTTGGATCGCAGTCCCGGCCTGGACGCCCATTTGCTTGAGCGTATCTTCCACAAACTCGGACAACGTTGAAACGTTGCCGGTCGCTTTTCCATCAGGCTGGGTACCGGACTGATCCGTCGCCTGGCCACCTGTCTGATCATCGGCTTGCGCATTTACATTGGTATCTGTTGTGGACTGTGCGATTGCAGGTTGCGACAGCCCAAAAGCCAACACACCGGCGCATGCTGCGCAACTCAGCACATAGCTGATACGTTCAAATTTATACAAAAACATTGCCTCTTTATACAAAAACATTGCCTCTTAACTACCGCCCCGTTTGTTCAATATGACTGTCGCAGCTTGTCGCTGTCTAAGTCGTCACAGAACCATCTCTCCATTCCCAAAAAAAATTCTGGCCCAATAATCCACAAATGGGGAGTCTTTTAATTCCCATCGGGATACGATGGTGACGAATCTGCGAAACGGACCGAGAAAATGATGAAATCTAAACAATCGCTCGATGACAGGGACATGAAGATTCTAGAAATCTTGCAGCGCGATGGTCGAATCACGAAGTCGGAGCTGGCCGCGCAGGTCAATCTGTCGCCTGCCCCATGCTGGGAACGCCTGAAAAAGCTAGAGGATCAGGGCTATATCACGGGCTTCTCGGCTGATGTCGACATCCGAAAGATCGCGCCTGTGACCGAGGTTTTGGTGCAGGTCACACTGTCCAATCATCGCACCCAGGATTTCAAGCAGTTTGAAGACAAGATTGACGATATGCCGCAAGTGACCAACTGCTGGTCCATCAGCGGTGGCGCAGATTACATGCTGCGGCTGATTGTGGCCGACATCCATGCGTACCAAGATTTGATGGAGACATTGCTCGAATCCCAAATCGGCATCGAGAAATACTTTGGCTATGTCGTCGTCAAAGAAACAAAGTCTTCCCCGCCGCCGTTAAAGCACAGCTGAACGGCCAGAAGAAACGTCTTCTAAAAGCCCACTCAACCTGCATTTTCTTTGGCTGGCCTCTCATTCAACAGACACTCATTTTGTGGCTCCGCAATTAGTATCGTCGGAACGAGCGGCCATTCGTGCCGAACATCATTCTGAACCAGAAATCACAGGCCATGCTATGAACAGAACCAACGACATCCTCGACCAATGGGACCGCGAGTCCTTTTTCCACCCATCGACACATCTGGGGCAGCATGCGCGTGGGGAAAGCCCCAACCGGATCATGACCGGCGGTTCGGGTGTGTTTGTGGAAGATCGCGATGGCACCCAACTGTTGGATGGGTTCGCGGGTTTGTATTGCGTGAACGTGGGGTACGGCCGTCAGGAAATGGAGACCGCGCGCCGTCTTGATTCAAACATCACGGTGATGGTCTGGGAAGATGGCGGCTATGGATTGATTTCTTGGAAACAAGACCAGGAATTTGGTGAACATACGGACCTCGCATTCGGCAACCCCGATTGGTGCGATCTGGCTAAAAGCTTCGGCTGGGATTTTGCCAAAGTTGAAAATGCCCGCGATTTAAGTGGCGCCATCGACGACGCACTCGAACACGATGGGCCATCGCTCATCGTTGTCCCCATCGATTATGTTGAAAACATGTTGCTGACCGAACGACTCGGCGCTGTCGAGGGCACTTTGTAGATTCTTCAAATCAAGAATTGAACGCGATAGAAGCCCCAAGCAAAACTGCAGTTTTGCATTTCGGAAAATATGCTGCTTCAAACATAAATACGCAGTGCTTTGCCATTGTATTGACTGATTGTTGACTCATATCGGTCTCCTCGCCCACTCTTGAAAAAAGTGAAAGCGGAGAGATATGACCGAAAAAATTATCGTCGAGACCAACGGCCCGATCACACATGTGATCTTGCACAATCCAGAAAAACGCAACGCCATCAACTACGACATGTGGTGTGCGATTGGCGAGACATTCTCTGATCTGGCTGAGAATTCGGACGCGCGCGTCGTGATCGTTTCCGGTGCAGGGGACAAGGCGTTTTCTGCTGGTGCCGATATTTCCGAATTCGCCGAAAAGCGTGGCACCGTCGAGGGACGAATTGCCTATGAAAACGCCGTACAGGGGGCCTTTGCGGGGATGCGGAAGCTTCCCATTGTCTCAATTGCCATGATTGATGGTGTGTGTGTCGGCGGCGGCGCAGAGGTCGCGATGGAGTGTGACTTACTCATGGCCTCCGATCGCTCTCGGTTCGGAATCACACCAGCAAAGTTGGGAATCGGGTATGTGCTTGCCGACATCGAACGCCTGGTCAGTTGCCTCGGTGCCAAATCAGCCTTGGAAATCTTGGCGACGGGCAAACTGTATTCCGCAGAAGAAGCCCTGGCATTGGGATGGATCCGATCCGTGTCGAGAGCAGAGGATCTGGAAACAGACGTTTTAGAGATGGCCACGACGATTTCAGAAAACGCCCCGCTCACCATCAAGGCGTCGAAACAAATCATCAAAGAAGCGCTGAAACCCGAGGATCAGCGCGACCATGCGCTTTGTGATGAACTTGTAGAAGCGTGCTATCTGAGCGAAGATACCGTCGAGGGCCAGCGTGCGTTCGCGGAGAAACGCAAACCGTTGTTCAAAGGTCGTTGAGTCCAGATTGTAACATTTTGCTGACAAAAAATGAGTCTGTCCCGTTGACTCATTTCTGAATCTTGACTGGTATACCGGTATGTCAGACGAAACAGTTCTTGAGAGAGATCGGGCCTACCAACGCGTTTTAGCGCTCATCCTAGGTGGGGAAATGGATGCAAACGCTCCGCTCTCGGAACGCAAGCTGGCAGAATCATTAAACATGGGCCGCACACCGGTGCGCGAGGCCATCAAGCGGTTAACGCGTGAAGGACTTGTAGAAGTTCGTCCAGCGCGCGGTACTTATGTCCGGCAACTCAGCTTAAAGGACGTCGAGGAGATCTACGAAGCCAGATACGGAATCGAAGGAACCGCGGCGTTCCTTGCGGCAGAGCGCGGCCCAACCACGCGTTTTGAATCCTTCAAATCTGATTTCGAAGAAATGATCAAGAATCCAAAGAGCTTCGATCTCGCAGAAATCCATAAGCGCGGACAAGAGTTTCATGTGGAGATTTTTGAAGCGTCACGAAACCGTACGCTGATGGACATCTACAAGCCGCTCCGTTTGAAGCATAGCTTCGCATTGAGGCTTCCACGTCTATACGATCACGCGTGGGTGATTAAATCTGTGCAAGAGCATCTGGACATTTTGCTTGCGATCGAAGCCCGAGCCCCGGTCAAAGCGCGTGCGCTTGTCTGCGATCACTTGGTTCGTGGCCTAGAAGTTCGATCCCGTATTTTCGATGAATTGATGGGGCCCCATATGCCGCCTTTTGCACGGACGGCAGCCCAATGAGTTTGTCCAAGAACAATAAACGATGCTATTTGTTTGAGTATTCACGAGATACTGGTGCGTGCCATTTCAGCGCATTTGTATTGGCGGACGTTCCAACGAACAGCGCGTCAAAGCCGCCCGCGCGAACTTGTAAATCAGGGAGAGTCTGAAATGACGAAGTCTATTAAGACATTTGCAGCCCTCGCCATCGCGGGCGCTGTTTCAATGACGAGTGCTAGTGTTGCACTCGCCGAGGATGGCCCAACACTTAAAGCTGTCAAAGAACGTGGTGAAGTTCTGTGTGGCGTCCACCAAGGTCGTTACGGCTTTGCGATTGCCGATAATCAGGGCAAATGGAAAGGTTTGGATGTCGATTTCTGCCGTGCGGTTGCTGCGGCTGTGCTCGGTGATTCCGAAAAAGTGAAATACATCCCATTGGGCAGTGTGCAACGCTTCCCAGCCCTTCAGTCCGGCGAAGTCGACATGTTGTCTCGGACGACAACAGTTACGCTGACACGTGACTCGGCACTGGGTTTGAACTTTGGTCCGCCAACCTTCTACACAGGTACGGGCTTCATGGTGCGTAAATCCATTGGCGCGACAAAAGTTGAAGATCTTGCCGGTGCAGCCGTATGTGTTTTCCCTGGATCCACAACAGAGAAAAACATAGCGTCTTTGTTCGCAGCCAAAAAACTGGACTACAAACCAGTTGTGATCGAGAGCTCTAAACAGTTGGTTGGCGCATATATGTCCGGACGTTGCGACGTTTTATCCATGGACCAAGCCGGTCTTCCTGGCCACCAACAGTTTGATGCCGATAACCCAGCTGATCACGTCATTCTGCCTGGCGTATTCTCTAAAGAGCCATTGGGTGTTGGCGTCCGTGCCGGCGACGATCAGTGGTTCGACATCATTAAATGGGTCACCCACGCAACCTTTAATGCAGAAGAATGGGGCGTCACATCTGCGAACGCTTCTGACCTGAAAGCAAACTCCACAGACATCAACGTTCAGCGTCTGTTGGGTGCCAAAGGTGACCTGGGCCAGAAACTCGGCCTTGGTAACGACTGGGCATACAACGTGATCAGCCAAGTTGGTAACTATGGCGAGATTTACGATCGCAACTGGGGTCCTCCACTTAACTTGGACCGCGGCGTTAACAATCTTTGGACAAACGGTGGCCTGATGTACGGCTTCCCAATGAAATAATACCTCCGAAGACTTCTCGGTGGCGTCCTAGTCTAGCGGGGCGCCACCGTTTCTTTTCTTATTTAATTTTCCGCGTTACAGGATTTCGGCATGTCCGCTTCCGATAAAAATCAACCGACCCAGGGCTCCATCTTTTACGACCAGGGGTTTCGAAGCATTGTCTATCAAATCCTTCTAGCTGTGGGTTTGGGCTACGTAGGTTGGGCGCTTTTTTCCAACGTCATCGAAAACCTGGACCGTCAAGGCATCGCCACGGGCTGGAGTTTTCTATGGACATCATCTGGCTTTGATATCGGTGAGTCAGTCATCGAGTACGACGCCGGTGACACATACGGACGTGCATTGCTTGTCGGTTTTCTAAATACAGTGCGTGTCGCATTCCTTGGCATTATTTTTGCCACGATCTTGGGCGTGTTCATGGGGGTCGCTCGAGTCTCAAGAAACTGGCTGCTCTCAACCATCTCCTCATGGTTTGTCGAGATTGGCCGCAACGTTCCCGTCGTGCTGCATGTTATTTTCTGGGGCACCGTTATTCATTTATTGCCACAACCGCGCGAAGCAATGGTTCCGTTCGAAGGGGCATTCATTATGAACCGTGGCTTTGTGATGCCGTTTCCTGTTTATGATGATGCTTATCCTTGGGTGGGCCTTGGATTGATCGTCGGTATTGCTGGTGTTGTTTTCTTAAACAAATGGGCTCAGGCGAAACGCGAACGCACCGGGCAGTATATTCATACGCTCTGGCCGGGGCTTGGCATATTTTTTGGCTGCCCGCTTGTGGTGTGGCTCGCGTTTGGTGCGCCACTCGTCTGGGACGTGCCTGCACTCAAAGGTTTTAATTTCCAAGGTGGTTTGCAGTTGTCGCCAGAGTTCATTGCGCTGCTCGTCGGGATTACAGTCTACACCGCATCATTCATTGCTGAAATCGTACGCTCAGGCATCCAATCGGTTCCAAGCGGACAGGTCGAAGCTGCGGGTGCTGTGGGTCTTAGGCAGGGATTCATCATGCGTTATGTGGTCATCCCGCAGGCACTGCGTGTCATCGTGCCACCAACTGCCAGCCAATATCTGAGCTTAACCAAAAACTCCTCACTGGGTGTTCTGATTGGCTATCCTGATCTGGTGAATATCGGCAACACGACCCTGAACCAAACCGGCCAGGCAGTCGAAGCCATTACCATTATGATGCTGGTTTACCTTGGTATCAGCATCGTTATTTCTCTGTTCATGAATTTCTACAATCGCATCGTCGCGATCAAGGAGCGATAACACGATGCCAAATGACACAACTTCAAACATACCGACAAGCGGCACGAAGTCAGGACGCACTGCACCACCGCCGACAGAACGTATTCCTGTTCTGAAATGGATACGTGAAAACTTGGTGAGTTCACCGCTGAACACCGTGGTGACAATCATTTGCGTGTTCGGCCTGATTTACACCGTTCCAGATTTCATCAGTTGGAGTCTTCTAGACGCGGTATTCAATGCAAGCAGCCACGAAGATTGCCGTGCCGCAGCAGGCGCGTGCTGGGCTGTCGTCGCTGACAAGCACCGCCCCATGTTCTTTGGGGTCTATCCGTACGAAGAACACTGGCGGCTGCTGCTTGGACTGATTATCTACTGCGGTGCTGTTGGTCTGACGATGCTGCCAAAGTGTTGGTCTTACAAGTTCCTGGTGCCATTATGGCTGTTCACCTTGTTCTCGACGCTGACTTTGATGTGGGGCGGTGTTTTGGGGCTGGCGGAAGTGGACACCAGCCAGTGGGGCGGGTTGCCGCTGACGATGGTCTTGTTCTCGGGCACCATCGTCGTTGGGTTTCCTCTCGCCATTCTGCTGGCGCTTGGTAGGCGTTCGGATATGCCTGCAGTCAAAGCGGTCTGCGTCATCTTTATCGAAAGCCTGCGTGGCGTGCCGCTGATCACCATTCTATTCGTCGCCGTGAATGTGTTTCCCCTATTTCTGCCGCAAGGTTTGGAATTCGATAAGCTACTCCGCGTGATGGTGGGAATGGCCATCTTCTTTGCCTGTTATCAAGCCGAGGTTATTCGCGGTGGCCTGCAGGCCATTTCACGTGGCCAGTACGAAGCCGCCGAAGCGCTGGGTCTGGGATACTGGCAAACGATGATCCGCATCATCTTGCCGCAAGCGCTCCGTATATGCTTGCCGGGGATCGTCAACCACGTCATCGCGGCGTTTAAGAATACATCTCTTGTCCTCATCATCGGACTGTTTGACATGCTGACGGCGACCACGTCGGTCATGCAGGACCCCGAATGGCGGCGATTCACCCTTGAGGCCTATATCTGTGTTGGCTTCGTATATTTCTGTTTCTGTTACGCGCTGTCCAAGTACAGCCAGCAAGTTGAACGCTGGTTGGGCGAAGGCAAGCGGTTCTAGCCTGGAGCGATTAGATAATGAATGAGCAAGCTCAAACCCCTCGCCCGTCATCCGCATCGGACGATACAGCGATTGAACTGATCGACGTCAACAAGTGGTATGGCGATTTCCAGGCGTTGGTTGATATAAACCTTTCGGTAAAACGCGGCGAACGTGTTGTTGTTTGCGGCCCGTCAGGGTCTGGGAAATCCACAATGATCCGTTGCATCAACCGCCTGGAACACCATCAACGTGGTAAGATCATCGTTGATGGCACGGAACTGACCGACAACTTGAAAAACATCGAAGCCGTTCGAAGCGAAGTCGGCATGGTGTTCCAGTCGTTCAACCTGTTCCCGCACATGCGGATTATCGACAATTTGACGTTGGCACCAATGCTGGTCCGTAAAATGCCAAAAGCAGATGCCGAAGAACTGGCGATGGGATACTTGGAGCGGGTTCAAATCCCTGAACAGGCCTATAAATATCCAGGCCAGCTCTCCGGCGGGCAGCAACAGCGTGTCGCCATCGCGCGATCACTGTGTATGCAACCCCGCGTCATGCTATTTGATGAACCGACATCAGCGCTTGATCCCGAGATGATCAAAGAGGTTCTGGACGTGATGATCGAACTCGCAGATGAAGGCATGACCATGATGGTGGTGACCCATGAAATGGGCTTTGCCAAAACGGTGGCCGATACCATGATCTTTATGGATCTTGGCGAAATCGTCGAAGTTGCGACGCCTGATGTGTTCTTTACCAATCCTGAAAACGAGCGGACGCAACTTTTCCTAAAACAAATCCTTACCCATTAAAATTGGTTCTGCCGGAGGGCTACTATGGATCAACAACTTTCAGGCACAGTTGGCGGCAAAACAGACTGGGACGCTTTACGACGAGAATTTCCAACCACGTCAAAGTTCTGTTATTTGAATCTGGCGAACAAAGCGATTCTGCCTCGCTGGGTTGAACAGTCCATGCAATCGTGGATGCAAGATATCTACGAGAATGCCGGAGACATCGCATTTTCGATGGGTGAAATCGAAAAAACGCGTGCTGCTGTGGCAGATACCTTTGGCGCACAACCAGAATGCATCGCGCTGATCAAAAACACATCCGAAGGAATCAACGTCGTCGCCCAGGGCTTTCCCTGGAAAGAAGGTGACAATGTTGTGATCTCGGAGTTCGAGCACGAGAACAACACGTTCCCTTGGCGGCACTTGGCAAAACGCGGCATTGAAATTCGTATCGCCCCGCCGGGAGAAGACGGCCGGGTCACGGTCGATCAATACCGCGAACTGGTTGACGAACATACCCGCGTCCTAGCGGTGGGCTGGGTTGTTTATGGCAACGGGTTTCGCTCCAACCTTCGCGAGATATCGGCATTCTGCCATGAAAATGGCGTCAAGCTGTTGGTCGATGGCATACAAGCCGTCGGTATTCTGAATGAGCGCTTGGATGACTTAGGTGCCGATATCATTCTCGCTGGCGGGCACAAGGCACAGTTTAGTTTGGCCGGTGCTGGATTGATGTATGCCACGCCAGAAATCATCCAAATGCTAACTCCGCCTTATGCTGCAAAGTATAGCTTTGATACATTAGACCGCACCATTGATGCGCCTGCATTGGCGGATGATGCCCACCGATTCGAATACGGTAATCCCAATTTCGCGGGGCTTTGGGTGCAGCGGCGCTCTGCCGAATACATCAAACAAATCGGCCTCGACAACATCGAAGCCCGTGTCGAAACCTTGACCACATACCTGATCGATTCCGCCGACAAACATCAAATCAGGGTGCGTACGCCTCGCCCCTGGTCTGATCGGGCTGGAATTGTCAGTCTAGATTTGGGGCGACACGCGGGTGACACCGTGAAGGCACTGCATACCCAGGACGTCATCGTTGCCGAAAAAGACGGCCACCTGAGAACATCAATGCATTTCTATAATAACGAAGAGGATGTCGATCGCTTCTTTGCGGCGCTTCAGGCTTTATGAGGATCACATTTTGGCGCTTCCGATATCAATTGACCTGAGCAGCGATACATCCACCCGGCCAACCCCTGGCATGCGTCAAGCCATGGCAGAGGCAGTCGTTGGTGACGAGCAAAATTTTGAAGACCCGTCGACCAATTTACTGTGCGAGCGGGTGGCCGAGATGTTGGGCAAAGAAGCGGCATTGCTGATGCCGACGGGGATTATGTCCAACAATACGGCGCTACTCACACATTGCCGCCCCGGCGACGATATAATCTGTTCTTCTGATGCGCATATCATCGGCTCTGAAGGTGGTGCACCAGCGGCATTGGGCGGGATTTCCATCACCCCCATCGACACAGATAAAGGCATTTATACCGTGGACGAGCTAAAGGCGCGCATTCGACCCAAGAAAGCACGCGCCCCGAAATCAAGACTCGTCCATATCGAGCAAACCACGAACAAGGGGGGTGGTGCCGTCTGGCCACTGGAAACCGTCGCTGCGGTTTCTGAGTGCGCGCACGAACATGGACTATCGGTACATATGGATGGGGCGCGATTATTGAACGCGTCTGTCGCGTCCGGTGTGCCGATGCATCATTTTGCGGGACTCTGCGATAGCGTATGGATCGATCTATCCAAGGGGCTCGGATGTCCCGTCGGCAGCGTCATCGCGGGGACACAGGATTTCATCGATGATGTCTGGGTTTGGAAACATCGTCTGGGCGGTGCCATGCGGCAATCTGGGGTATTGGCGGCAGCCGGTCTATATGCACTTGATCACCATATAGAACGCATCGCCGAAGATCACGAGAACGCGCAGCTGTTGGCGAACGCCATTGAGGAAATGCCGGGCTTGCGCTTGGACCCAGGCCCCGTTGAGACCAATTTGGTGTTCTTTGATGTATCAGGTTCGGGCCAAACTGCGGCTGAAATTATCTCTAAGCTTTTGGAGTCAGGCATTCGCATGGGTGCGACGAGCGACATGCGCATTCGCGCCGTGACTCATTTAGATGTCACCAAAGACGACGTGCAAAAAGCCATCGATGCCTTGCGACACATCACTCAGAATTAGCGGCTTTCCATTCGGCAACCAGACCAAGCACACGATCCACATCGGCATCCGTATTATAGATATGAAATGCGAAACGCAGCATGCCGCGACGGATGGTGTGCAGCACGTCGGCTTCCAACAAAAATTTATGTAATGACGCGGACTCCGCATCATCGGTTGTGTCATGCCCCTCTGATGGGTGGCCGACGCAGACGATGTTTGCCCGTTCTGACGGGTTGCGCCCTTCGATGACATTAAGGCCCTCGGCTTTCAGCCCTTCTGCCAAACGCGACGCAAGCCTGACGACATGGTCATCGATATGCTCGGTGCCGATCTCGCTCAGGATTTTCAACGATTCTTGCGCCACTGTAATCACCGGGAAATTGTAATTCCCAAGATCAAATCGTTGTGCGCCATCCATCAGCTTATACTGCGTCGATCCAAAAGCGGCCTCTGAGACGTCATGGCCCAGGTCGACGCCAAACCTCGCCAAGTACGCGGGCACCATTTGATCTGCCCATTCGCGGCGGCAGTACAAAAAACCCATACCATACATACTACACAGGCCCTTTTGCGTGGACGTCGCCAAACCATCGATCATCATCTCTTCGACGTCGGTATGCAGCACGCCAGCTGACTGCGCTGCATCTACCAGCAGAAAAATATTATTGGCCCGGCAGAACTCGCCCAACTTTTTGACGTCTGTTCGTAAGCCGGGCGAAAACGTGACCGTGGGCACTGTCATCAATCGGGTGCGTTTATCGGCGGCTGCAATCATCGCATCGGCATCAATGCGACCATGATCATCATCAACGGATCGAACTTCGACACCATGTTTCTGACTCACATTAAGCCACGGATAAACATTATTTGGATGCTCGACGGCCGGTGTCAGAATGATGTTGTCACCGGCTTGCCAATTCATCGCGGTCGCAATGATGTTCAAACCTTCGGATACATTTTTTGTGTACGCGATTTCGGTTGGATCAGCGTTGATCAAGGCTGCAAAGGATGCCCTGACATCTTTCATCATCTCAAACAGTGCAGCCTTGTCGGTCCGGCCGGTGGTCAACTCACCCAAGTGCTTATCAAGGGCATCGCGTCCCGCTTTTGGCAGCAACCCCCGCGTACATGTACTTAAGTACGTGTTATCGGCAATGCCGGGGAATACGTCCGTCAAATCTAGCTCGCCAGAAGTCTTTTTTTGAGGCATCGACATTGCGTTTCTCCACTGTTGGTCGCGCATTTCAGCTTATAGGGATGTCCCCAGCAACTAAAGGCCAAGCCGACCCATATTCTCAAAAACGACCGTCCCTCCCAAGACGATCGTCACCGCGCCTATGCCACCACGCATGGCCCAATTGGCCCAAGTCAGCGATTTCGCCGTATAACTAAGCGGCACAGCAATCAATGCGGACAAAATGGCCATGCCCAAGATCGATCCAAATCCAAACAGAACGACATAGAAAAATCCTGCCAACGGCGTGGTGATTTGCGTCGCGGTCAATACTACCAAGGCACCGGACCCAGCCATTCCGTGCATCAATCCAACGGCCAATGGTCGCCAAGGCAGTGCATTCGGATGTTCGTGCGCATGTCCCGTGGGATCATGTTCTTTAGCTTCACCCTTGTGACTGTGGGCATGCATATGATGGGTGCCGTCATCGTGGGTATGCGCATGAAAGTGCACCCGCTCGCGCATCATGCGCCAAATGACATGACCACCCAGAACAACGAGCATCAAACCGACCAAAAGCTCTAACCAACCCGCCACACCATCTGAAATCGTTGCCCCAAAAATGATGGCGGAACCGGCGACCGCAGCCAATGTTGCGGTGTGACCAATACCCCAAACCGCGCCTTGGGTAATGATCTTGGAAACCGATGTTTGCCCCGATGCCATCGAAGATACAGCGGCCACATGATCGGCTTCCATGGCGTGTTGCATGCCGATGAAAAATCCTAAGGCCAGTATGCCCAAAACTGTAAATTCCATCCATTATCTCCGATGGTGTCTATTTGATCATAACCATATTGGTATGACGTTGATCGAAACATTATTCTTACAAAGCACATTGCACCGTCCAAAGTCCGTCACTAATTACTCTGCAACATCTTTTTGCATTTCGACATTCGGACCGGTCTCAAAAAACTGAAGGTCTGCGAGTTTCTTATACAAAGGGCTGATTTTCAGTAATTCTTCATGGGTTCCAATCGCCTCAATTGATCCATGATCCATGACAACGATTCGATCCGCATTGATCACAGTCGACAAGCGATGCGCAATGATCAACGTGGTCCGGCCCTTCATCAGGCGTTGCAGGCCATCTTGGACCAATCGCTCGTTCTCAGCATCAAGGGCACTCGTCGCCTCGTCCAGTAGCAACACCGACGGATCCCGAAGAATCGCACGCGCAATTGACACCCGCTGCCGTTGGCCGCCGGACAATCGAATCCCGCGTTCGCCTAAATAACTGTCATAACCCTCTGGCAGGTCGGAAATAAACTCATCCGCCATGGCATCCTTGGCGGCGGCAATCACCTCGTCTTTACTGGCATCCGGGCGGCCATACTGGATGTTGATAAAGGCCGTTTCACCAAACAAGAACGGCTCCTGTGGGACCAGGGCCAATCGCTCCCGTACTTGAATAGGATCAGCATCCGAAATAGAAACACCGTCCAATTTGATCACACCATTTGCCGGATCATAGAAACGGAATAACAGCTCAAACACAGTGCTTTTACCCGCCCCCGAAGGCCCGACAAGCGCAATGGTCTCGCCCGGCGATATCTCCAATGAAAAGTCCTTGAGCGCCGCCAAATCAGGCCTGGACGGGTAATGGAATGTCACATTCTCAAACGCGACCCGGCCACTTTTTTGCTCGACCGACAGACCATCAAAGGTCAACGCATTTTCAGGACGGCTGATCACTGGTTCAGTTTCAAGAAGTTCGACCAATCTCTCGGTCGCGCCCGCCGCACGCTGCAAGTCGCCATAGACTTCAGAAACGATCCCGGCTGAAAGCGCCACCATCATGGCATAAAAAATAAATGCGCCGAGGTCACCACCTGATATACGCCCTGCGATCACATCACCGCCGCCAACCCAAAGTACGGCCCCAACGCCAAAGAATACGACAATCGTCACCGTCGCGTTCAAGAAGCTGCGCACACGGGCACGTTTCAAGGCAGTCGCAAAAGCGTTCGCAACGTCTTGGCCAAATCGTTGAATATCCCGCGCTTCGTGGGTGAATGCCTGAACGGTGTGAATACCATTCAACGTTTCTTCGGCGAAGGCGCCAACATCTGCAACTCGGTCTTGGCTGTCCTTAGACAAGACACGCAAGCGTCGCCCTAAAAGCAACACGGGGAGCACGACCACCGGAACCAAGATCAGCGACAAGGCCGCCAACTTGGCGTTGGTCACGAACATCATCACGATCCCACCCATCATCAAGATGAAGTTGCGGATGGCCATGGACATGCTCGACCCGACGACCGTTTGTAAGAGCGTGGTATCTGTTGTCAGCCGCGAAAGAATTTCACCCGTTCGCGTGACCTCAAAGAACCCTTGGTCAAAATGAATGATGCGTCGAAAAACGGCGTTTCTGATATCAGCGACAACCCGCTCGCCCAACCAGGTCATCAAGTAGAACCGCATGAAGCTGCCCGCCGCGATGATCACACCAAGGATCATCAGAAACAAAAGTGCTTCTTCGAGTGCGCCTTCTGTTCCGATACCAAAACCATGGTCGATCAATCCGCTTAGACCACGACCGATGGCAAGCGTCGCCCCTGCAGTAATCAACAATGCAGCACTCGCCCCGATCACCTGTGGCACATACGGTTTTAAGAATCGGAGCACATGGCTCAATACCTTGATATTACTGCTTTTTGCGCGATCTGCACCTGGGCCAGGCGTTGAATAACGGGCCATTTTTGTCTTTCGAAACCAATGGAAACAAGAATTATTGGTATCTTAGACGGTACGCTGCCACGTCACAATTACCCTGTGGGGGTGTATTGATCTGACGCAGATTACGCGCTGGCCGCCAGCAAAGATGCGTTTCCGCCCGCTGCCGTTGTATCGATGCAAATATGACGTTCCTTGATGCACACTGCCGCAACATCCGCCGTTTGAATCAACGGGATTAACATCCCTTCTCGGTCAGCTAACGCGGTTCGGATGGCCCTTGCGTCGTCGCCATCGGACCATAATACCACAGCATCAAAGCCATCCAGATCAGCGATCAGCGCAGGGTCGAACGTACCATCAATGGCATGATCACCAGATACGCCAGGGGCAATACGTAAAGCCTGACAATTCACAGATTCCGCAGCTGTGGCCTGCACATCGGCAGCTTCGGCACTGGGTCCGAGGCACAAGATCACGCCTTTGCCGAATGTGGACAATCTATTCGACTCGCCGGTTGGGCCGGGTAGTTCTGCAGCGGCAAGTATTTTACCCTGAGAACCCTTATGCAATGCATCTATCGCCGCTTGAACATCGGACAATGGAGCGGCTTGGCCTTTGGTTGCAGACAGTGAGTTTGCGGACGGGCGCCTTGTGAACTGTTTCACATAGTGCGGGCCACCTGCTTTGGGCCCGGTACCAGACATCCCCTCGCCACCAAATGGCTGAGACCCAACAACCGCGCCAATTTGATTTCGATTGATATAGATATTGCCGACATTCAAATTCGATGTGACGTGCTCAACCCGATCATCGATTCGCGTGTGCAGGCCGAAAGTCAGGCCGTAGCCACTGGCATTTATATCTGCCAGGATTTGGTCGATATCGTTCGCCTTGAAAGTGGCAACATGCAGGACGGGGCCGAAAATTTCTTCGGCCATATCACCAATACCCTTCACACGAATGACGCTTGGCGGAATAAAGGTGCCCTCTTTGGGGGCTTTGATACGTTTCATCAAACGCCCTTCGTTCGCGGCTTGATCAATATATTCAGCGATTTTTTCCTTCGCCGTTGCGTCGATTACAGGTCCCACATCAGTCGCAATATCCCATGGATCACCAATCGCAAGCTCATCAATGGCGCCATAGAGCATTTTCAAAAACGGCTCTGCGATATCTTCCTGCAGATACAAAACCCGCAATACAGAACACCGTTGCCCTGCAGACTGGAAAGACGACTGGACAATATCTCGGACCGCTTGTTCTGGCAGCGCGGTCGAATCCACGATCATCGCATTCAGCCCACCGGTTTCGGCGATCAATGGTGCATCAACGGCGGCATTCCGTGCCATGGTCCGATTGATCCGTTGTGCCGTCGCTGTAGATCCGGTGAAGCACATGCCATCAATACGTGAGTCCGACGAAAGCGCAGCGCCCACTGTCGCGCCATCGCCCGGTAACAATTGCAGAACGTTTTTGGGCACGCCAGCCTCGTGCATTAAGCGCACGCCAATGGTCGCCATAATCGGAGTTTGTTCCGCAGGCTTGGCCAAAACGCCATTGCCTGCAGCCAATGCGGCTGAAATTTGGCCGGTGAAGATCGCGAGGGGGAAGTTCCAAGGCGAAATACATGCGAAAATTCCACGCGGTGCTGCGCCATCAAGTCGTTCTATTTCGGCTGCGTAATACCGCAAGAAATCGACGGCTTCGCGAATTTCGGCGACGGCATCAAGCACGCTCTTGCCCGCCTCTCGGGTCAACGCGGCAAAAATTTCACCAAAATTTTCTTCGTACAAATCTGCAGCCAAGTTCAAAATACGAGCTCGCTCTTCGCCTGATGTGTCGGCCCAGTTTGACGCGGCGTCTATCGCGGCGGCAACATCGTCGGCCGTGGCTGATTGAACGGTGCCCACCACATCGTCTGGTTTGGCTGGATTGATAATCGTGACGGGGTCACCAAACGCGCCATTGACGGCCATTATTGGCGCAACGTCCCATTTATGATTCTGGAATGGCGTCCGGGCGGCTTCAATTTCGGCCAAATCTTTACGGTCACGCAAGTCCCAGCCTTTGGAGTTTGGTCGTTCCGGTTGATAGATATCTGCGGGCTTTGAAATCGCTGGGTTGTTTTCGCCCCGTTCCGCATCCCATGTGACAAAAGGATCTGCTGCGATTTCTTCAGGCGAGACTGTTTCATCAACGATTTGGTTCACGAACGAGGAGTTCGCACCATTCTCCAACAAACGTCGGACAAGATACGCCAACAAATCTTCGTGGGCACCAACCGGCGCATAAATCCGACAGCGGGTGTTCGTATTTTCCATGACGATTTTGTGCATAGCTTCACCCATGCCGTGCAGACGCTGAAATTCATAAGGTTGATCGTCGGCCATATGATTGATGGCCGTGACGGTATGTGCATTGTGGGTCGCGAACTGCGGATAAATCCGATCCGTCATTCCCAATAGCTTTTTCGCACAACAGATATAAGACACATCCGTTGCAGATTTGCGCGTGAACACGGGGAAATCAGGAACGCCATCAATCTGTGCGCGTTTTACTTCGGTATCCCAATAGGCACCCTTGACCAAGCGAACCATAATCTTGCGATCATATTTTGCCGCCAGCGCATATAGCCAATCCAACACACGTGCGGCACGCTTGCCATAGGCCTGAACGACAACGCCAAACCCATCCCATCCGTCCAATGCCGAGTCAGAGAAAACTTTTTCAATCACGTCCATCGAAATATCCAGGCGATCTGCCTCTTCTGCATCGATGTTCAGGCCCATATTTGCGTTCTTGGCTTGGATCGCTAGAAGCTTCACCGTTTCTACAAGCTCGGTCAAAACACGCGTCGCTTTTGGTAACTCATAACGGGGGTGCAACGCCGAAAGTTTGATGGAAATGCCCGGGTTCTCGCGGATGTCGGATGATTTGCAATGTCCACTCAGCTTCTCAATAGCGTCCTTATAGGCGTTAAAATATTCGTTGGCGTCACCAGCAGTCAGCGCGGCTTCGCCCAGCATGTCGTATGAATAGGTATAGCCTTTGCTTTCCCATTTCTGGCCACGGCGCACGGCTTCATCAATCGTCTCGCCCAACACAAACTGGTTACCCATTTCCTTCATGGCTCGCGCCACTGCCCGACGAATAACGGGTTCGCCCAAGCGTTTCACCGCACCGTGCAAAGTGCGGGCAATCGCATTGGTGTCCGTGTCATCTTCGTCCAAGACCTTACCCGTCAGCTTCAATGCCCACGTCGATGCGTTGACCAATGAAGAACTGGAATGTCCTAAATGCGCACCCCATGCCGAAGGTGCGATCTTATCTTCGATCAAATCATCCATCGTTTCCGGATCGGGCACGCGCAGCAACGCCTCAGCCAAGCACATCAATGCGACGCCTTCGTCCGTGGACAAGCCATACTCGGCCAGAAAGATTTCCATGAGTCCCGGGTCTTCATCGGTTCGGATGGCGGAAACAAGCTTGGCCGCATCGGCGGCGATGCTATTTCGCACCTCTGCCGATATCTCAGCTTCTTCGATCAGTCCGGCGATCAGCTTACGTTCGTCACCCCGATGGGCGTTCTGAATTAGGTCACGAATTTCGGTTAGGTCTTGCATTTCTGTTAACTCCATAAGGTTGAGCGGAGCTTATCATTTTGCGAAAAGCGGTTTTTACTTTTTATTGGATTTATTTATATGATTTCCCCGTATTTATGAGATATAATGGTAAAAATGTCTGATATAGTAGATAACAGCGGTATACTTGATCAGTTTGACCGGCAAATTATCGATATTTTGTCGCGCGAAGGTCGGCTATCCATCACTAAGCTCGCAAAACGGATTGGGCTATCTAATAGCCCATGTCAGGCACGGCTAAAAAGGCTCCAAGATCAGGGTTATATCCTTGGCTACCGTGCGATCTTAGATCCACAAAAACTGCGGTTGGAGCATGTCGCGTTTACAGAAGTAAAATTGTCCGACACAACCGAGCGCGCGCTTTCAAAGTTTAACAAGGCTGTGCTGAAAATTCCTGAAATCGAACAGTGCCATATGATCGCGGGTGCCTTTGATTACCTCCTCAAGGTCCGTACAACAGACATTCGCGCGTATCGCCGTATTCTGGGCGAAACCATTTCCAACCTGCCCCATGTGGCCAACACGTCGACCTATGTGTCCATGCAATCAGTCAAGGATGCAGGACCTTAGATCCTCACCTCAAAGACAAACAATATCCAAGGGATGACGGCTGAGGCGTTCGACGCCATCGTCGGCGACCAAAACGGAATGCCCCCAGCACATCGCCAAGCCTGCGTCTGAGTCCATCAGGATCATGTGCATGAAGAACACATTGCCGACATTCATCGGCATTGGATTGCCTTCGTAAAACATCGGAAAATCCACCCAAATCGGATTATAAACGGCCCCCATGCCATAACCGCACGCATTTAAACGCGCATGTTTCAGTCCATGCTGATCAAACACACGCGCATGCGCATCAAACACATCGCCCATCGGTGCACCAGGTTTGATCGCCGCTTCACACGCTTCAAGGGCTTCGGTCGCAGCGGCGTGCATTTTGATCTGCGTATCATTCGCCGGACCAACGATCAGAGTGCGCATCATCGCCGCGTGATAGCGACGCCAGGCCCCTGACCACTCCAGAGTCAGCTGATCAGACACATCAAGTGTTCGCCGACCCGATTGATACCGACATAAAAGAGCAGATTCGGCGGAACCAATAATGAATTCGTTCCCGGCATAATCGCCACCTTCTGCAAAGACACTGCCTTGCATTGCCGCCAGGATGTCACCCTCAAACGCGCCCGCGTGTGTGGTCTCTATCGCCTCATCCAGTGCCAAGTCTGATAGCTCGGCTGCCTTGCGCGTACATTCGATTTCGGCCGGGCTTTTGATCCGCCGTAGCACTGGAATCAGGTCAGATGCCTCAATTAGTTCGGTTCCGTTATCCAGCGCCGCGCGGACCAAGTCCCAGTTGTATGCCGTCAGTCCCGAGGTCTTGGTTTCAACACCTAACTTTTTGCCGGTTAAGCCCAGATCATCCAATAAATGTGCGAGACTAGTCGCAGGGTTCACCCCTTCGACATCTTTCCAGATATGAATGTGGTCATCTGAGAGTGTCGATGTTTGCTGCGCCTGTCGCAGGTCAGGTGCGCGTGTGAGCAAATGCACATCACCGGAAGAGGCCAAAATCATGCATTGAAACATGGCAAAGCCAAACGTGTCATACCCAGTCAGCCAGTAGTGGCTTTCGGGGGCAAACATCAACATGCCGTCCAGGCCCGCAGCCTGCACGCTGTTCCTCGCCGCATTCACCCTTTCATCGTACTCTGATTTTGCAAAATGCAGCATCTTGTCTCCCCATGATACCATCAATAGAACGTAGCCAAATTTGGTGGCATCATGGACCGGAATTTTAGGGCTGTATACCTTAGTGCCAGCCACGATAAACAAGGCAAAAGAAATGGACCCAACGACTCGTAACATCCCAGAAAGCGTCTCTTGGCAAGGCGATCTCGCACTAGATCAAGGTCGCCATCACCGTGCCAAAATCGGCTATGTTTTATTAGCCACTGAACAAACTATCCAAGATGACGCGATGGCATTACGGCCGGATGGGGTCGGCATCCATTTCGCCCGGCTGTCCAATCCTGACCTGATCACACACGAAACATTATTGGCACAGGCCGATAATTTGGCGCCCGCTGCGGCATCGTTGTTGCCGGACGGCAGCATGGATGTCGTGTGCTATGTCTGCACATCTGGATCATTGGTCATCGGCGAGGAACGCGTGCATGCCGAGCTTAATCGTGGGGCACCAAACGCAAAGGCGACATCTTTAATCGCCGGCGTCATCCGTGCGCTCAGGGCCATTGGTGCAAAAAAAATCGCCGTCGGCACGCCTTACATCAAAGAGATTAATGATGCTGAGGCCGCATATATGACCGATGCCGGTTTCGACGTCTTGTCCATGACAGGACTGGAACTTGAAACCGACAGTCAAATGGTACGCGTGCCACCGCAGTTCTTGTTTGAATTTGCGGTCAGTCTTGATCGACCGGACGCCGATGCGGTGTTCATCAGCTGCGGCGCGTTACGCTCATTAGAGGTCGTCGAAGATATCGAACAGAAAATTGGCAAACCGGTGATTGTTAGCAACCAAGCGATGATATGGGACACCCTTCGGCTCGCCGGTATCGCAGATAAAATTGACGGCTACGGCACCCTATTTAGAGATCACTGACAGCCGTCACTTGGTTTCAAAAACCCACACACCGTCCCATTTGTCCGGCGGTGGAATCTTTCGCAAATGATCCACGCGTTCGGCGTAAACTTGGCTCGGCGTGTCGTTTGGGAAATCAGTCCTGACAGATTGAAAAGCCTCGCTGGCCGCGTCCCAATCTCGCGCCCGATATGCGGCCAAGCCACCTTCGAATGCGTCGCGCGCATCCGTAGATAGTTCATCATTTACTATCAGTTCAAAGACGCGCGTGGGTTGGGCTTTGCCTTTGACACGGATCAGGTCGAGTTCACGCGTGATAAATCCTGGACCAGCCAATTCTCGGGCACGCTCGGACAGCATGATGTGTGTCCCATAGGCCTTGTTCGCCCCTTCAAGGCGCGATCCCAAATTCACAGGATCGCCCATGACCGTGAAGCTCCGCGATGCCGATGACCCAACCGTCCCAACAATGACGGGGCCCGTTGAAATGCCAATACGCAGATCGATATCCAAGTCCTTTGCACGATCACCGACGGCTGCAATGACGTCGGCGCGGAATGCTTCTAAATGGTTCAACGCTGACACAGCGGCACGACAGGCCAACTCTGCATGTTCGTTTTGATTGGTAAACGGCGGCCCCCAATAGGCCATCACGGCATCGCCCATGAACTTGTCGACGACGCCTTTATTCTTAGAGATGGCCTCGGTCATATGACCAAAGAATTTGTTGATCATCATAATCAAATCGTCTGGTGGCAGGACCTCAGATATCGACGTAAAACCCTTAAGGTCAATGAACATCACCGTCATTTCGCGGCGCTCGCCACCTGGATTGGTAAACTCTGGGTGCTCTAACAAATTGGTGACAATCCGCGGGTCCATGTACTTGCCGAAGGTATCTTTGATGCGTTCTTTCATCCGCAATTCATCGACCATGTGATTGAACGACGTGGTTAGATGCCCAATTTCATCCTTGGTTTTGACCAGCACTTTGGTTGTTAGGTCCCCCGCTTCGACGGCATCCGTGCCAACGACCAAACGCCTGACATTTTGAACAAGGGCGCGGGTCACGATTGTCGCAATTCCCAATCCCAACACGGCTGCTAGTGCCGTCAGCATGGTATTGGATTTCAACATCTGTCGCTCATGGGCGGCGGCTCTGATGACCGCCTTGTCCGTCATTTCCTGAAGCTCGTCGCGCACAGCGCTAAGGGCGTTTGTCAGGTTCTCCTCATGGTTCAAGAAGGTTGGCAGAAACGCGTCGTACGTATCCTCGTCACCCACCAGACGCGCATCGACCAAATCCGTGCTCAAGCCTTGAAGCGCCTGATACTCTGCCCGGATCGCATCGAACAATCTCACGACACTTTGGATATCCTCTTCTGTGGCCGCCATGATTCGCTGCTCAACGAGCAAGCTATCTTGGGCTATTCTGAACTCATTCAAAATTTCACGAGAGAGATTGCCGAACTCTTCTCGAAGGACTGCGAGTTCCTCGTGGGCCAAGGGATCCAGGGCCAACACAAGCATCCGTTGTAGTATGATATCCTGCTCGATAATATGAACGTCGAGCTCGACAACATCATCAACCAGAGGCAAATGCCTGTTTGCCACCCGATCCAATTCAGCCGAGATTTGCGCGGTCAGATGAATGGAATATGCAGCCACTACGGCCATCAAAATCAAGATGACCGACGCAATACCAAAAATCTTATGACCGATTTTTAAATGCATGACAGACCCGCGCACCTATTTTATCCCACCCTTGTATTGGCGAGTTAAAACTTAGGATACGTCGAAGTCACGTTATCAAACAACCGTGGCTGCAAAATTAACGTGCTAGGCTTATGCGACTTCGCAGCATCCTCGTCCATCGGTCTCTCCTGACGCATCAGACTGATTGCTACTGCATCTTATCGTTACTGGGATCATAACGGGGTCACCCAGAACGCGAGCAGGTCATCGTTGATTCAGGATAAATACCTTGAGTTCGGTGCCAGATACGATGCCGCCGGGCCGCCAGCCTAGATCATTCGTACCAGGGATTGGGCACGCTGTTACAGCGTTCATCTGCGGCAGCCAATTCAGCTTTCACAAAATCAGCCAACCAGGTCTCGGCATCTGCCAATGGCTTGGTGTCTTTTTCGTCGGTTAGACGATTATAGACTTCGACTTTGCCATCTTTGAGATCTCGTCCAAACACGACGCGTAGCGGGAAGCCGATGATATCGCTGTCTTTCAACTTTGACCCGACGCTACCCTTGCGATCATCAATCATGCACTCAACGCCCTGTGACTCCAATGCCTTGGCCATATCCTGGGCCGCAGACATCATTTCGGGGTTGTCGGCTTTGACCGGGATCAAGTGCACATGGAACGGTGCGACGGCGACGGGCCACTTTATACCCGTTTCCGCATCACAGTTCTGATCGACAAGCGATTGCAACACGCGTGTGGTTCCGATCCCATAACACCCCATCAGGAAGTGTTTAAAATCTTGATTGGAGTCGATGACGCCAGCGCTGAACGCTTCGGAATACTTCGTGCCCAGCTTAAAAACGTGACCGATCTCTATCCCTTTGCATTGCATTAGAGGATTGCCATCAGGTGCGATTTCTCCGGCACGAGCCATACGCACGTCAATCATTTCGGGCATCTCGAAATCACGACCGGGGCACGCGCGAACGGCATGGCGACCCGGTTCACAACACCCGGAAACAAGGCTGGTGATCCCATCCAATGTGAGGTCAGCGATCATCTTCGCCCCAGGCTTCATGCCGATGGGACCGACATAACCTGGCGCGCTACCGGTGACATCCATCACCGTTTCAGCATCGGACGGCTGCGCTGCGATCGCCCCAAAATGATTGCCCAACTTGACGGTATTCACATCGCAGTCGCCGCGAATCAGTACGACTATGGGTTCGACCTTGTCTTCATAGACCAGATCAAACACCAGTGTCTTGAGCACCGCAGAAGGGGCCACATTAACAAAATCAGCCACCTTGGCGATGGTTTCTGAATCAGGCGTATCGATGATTTCCATTTCGCCATCAGGTGCGGGTTCAGCGGGCGGTGCCTCGCTGACGGCACGTTCCAAATTGGCAGCATAATTGTCGGTGTATAACAGCGTGTCCTCGCCAGCATCGCTGGTCGCCATGAATTCTTCGGATGCCGATCCACCGATGGCCCCAGAGTCTGCCTGCACGACGATGTATTCAAAACCCATTTTTTTGAAAATGGCGTGATAGGCACTGCTCATTTTCTGATAGGAAATATCCAGACCCTCTTCGTCGATATCGAAGCTGTAAGCATCCATCATGATAAATTCTCGGCTGCGCAATAGGCCCGAACGCGGACGCAATTCATCGCGGAATTTGTGGTTTTGTTGGAACAAAATCAGCGGCAATTGTGCGGGGCCACGGACAAAATGCTTACCCAAGTCGGTGACGACCTCTTCGGCGGTCGGGCTCAACCCAAACATGCGGCCCTTGCGGTCGTGTAATTGGAACATCAGTTTTTCATGCTCGTAGACGGCCCATCGGCCGGATTGCTGCCAAACCTCGGCGCTTTGCAACACGGGCAGGCGCACCTGCATACCACCGAACCGGGTGATCTGGTCGGCAATCATGCGCGAGACCTTGTCTTCGACTCGGTACATCAACGTCGCAAAGGAATAGATCCCGGCCGCATGCCGATGGATGTAGCCACCTCGCACCAACCATGCCTGCGCTAAATCGTCTGCGTCCGATGGCATTTCTCTTAAAACTTGGATTCCGACCTGGGAGGCTTTCATGTGCTTCAATTTCACTCGTCATTAGTGGGTTACGCAATTGCGCGGAATTTACGCGCTCGCGCAACAATTTCCAACACCCGACATAAATGGGGCGCATTTCAATGAAATCCATTTTCGCCGCCGCACCGTAGACGAACCATGACCGAATTAATGTCCTCGCAAGAAATCGAAGAATTCTTTCAACGGCTGGCCGCTGCCAACCCGCAGAATTCGTCGCCGCCACCCGCCAAAACGGATGCGGATCTATTCCGCTCGTTGGTGGGGTGCTTGTTGTCAGCACAAAGTAAAGACGAAAACACGCTCAAAGCCAAAACCCAGTTGTTTGAATTCGCCGATACGCCAGAGGCCATTCTGGAACTTAGCGATCTGACCATCGCGACCGCGATCCGTCCGTGTGGGCTCTATAACGTGAAGACCAAGAACCTGAAGAATCTATCCCGCGCGATCATTGATGAATGCCAAGGAAAAGTGCCGACGGACCGTAAAGGACTGATGGCCCTGCCCGGAATTGGCCGCAAATGTGCTGACATTATGCTGTTGTTTTCTTTTGGCAATCCCGTGATCGCCGTCGATACGCATGTTCACCGGGTCTGTAATCGAACAGGGCTCGCCCAAGGTAAAACCGAAGCCGCCACCGCCAAATCATTGGATGAACGCGCACCTGCTTGGGCGAAAATGGATGGACATGTTTGGATCTTGGAATTTGGCAAAAAGACCTGCCGCGCGCGCGGGCCAAAATGCGATTCTTGCATCATAAATGACATCTGCCATTTCACAGCCAAAAGGTTATCCACCGGTTGATCCCCAAGATTTTTGTTAAAAATCAACGGATTCGTTGCCAAAAATTAACCATATTTTTCATATTTAGTACGTAATTTATGAGGAATTCACAAAATGTGGTATAAGTTTGAGAATCGCAGTCACTTTTTTGTGCACTGCAACATAAATGTTGAATTTTATTAAAAAGAGCGTAAATCCGTCACCTATTCAAAAGTATGTGTTTGAACTTCTGCCTGGGAAAGACGCAGAGGACGAGGGAAATGATAAAACGTAGATTTCGAGCACTGAGTATTTCAGCCGCCATTGGCGCGGCGGCAGTCGTGTCATTGTCGGTCAGCGATCACAATGCGAATGCAAGCAGCGTTCAGTCTAGCGCTCATTCCATTCCAGAACGCGCTGTTACATTCCCAACGATTATCGTCATGCATAAAAGTGCCGAAGAGACACAACAAGAGATTCGCTGTCTCGCGCTGAATATTTATTGGGAAGCACGTTCCGAACCACTGGCAGGACAAGTTGCAGTTGCGGCTGTCACGCTTAACCGCGTCGAAGACCGTCGCTTCCCCGACGAGATTTGCAATGTCGTTCGCCAAGGTGGCGAAATCCGACGCCATCGTTGCCAGTTTTCCTGGTGGTGTGATGGCAAAAAGGATGATCCGCTCGAAGCCGAAGCATGGCGTCGTGCTAATACTCTTGCCCGCTTAACCGCGGCAGGTGTCATCGAAGACCCAACCGGCGGCGCGATGTGGTATCATGCTGACTACGTTGATCCCTATTGGGCGGATGCAAAGAAACAGGTAACGAAGATCGGTCGGCATATTTTCTACACATTGCCGAAGCGGGCACCGACGCAGGTCAGCGCTAAACTTCAAAACAACTGATTGAACTATCTGGCGCAGTCTAGTTCTGAGCCTCAATCTCTTCGCGCAGCATTTCTATCCGCAACCATTCCTCTTCGGCATCAGAGAGCGCTTTCACTTTTTCTGTGAGTGAATCCGTAGCCGTCTGGAACGCATCTGGGTCTTTAGTGAATAAATTGGGATCTGCGAGCTTACCCTCAAGCGCCGCGATTTCGACTTCCAGCTTGGCCATTGTGTCAGGCAGCGTTTCGAGCGCGTACTTATCTTTGTAGCTCATTTTAAGTTTGGTCGATGACGAACCGCCCACAGGCTTGCTCGCAGTTTTCTTTTTGGGGGTTTCAGCGTTAGCTAACTTGGCATCTGTGATCATGCCTGCACCTCGTTGCGCAACCATGTCACGATATCCTCCGGCGTATTCCTGCCAACGGCCATCACCCTCATAATTGATCACCGAGGTCACGATCCGATCTAGAAAATCCCGATCATGACTAACCAGGATGACGGTGCCTGCGTAGTCCGAGATCATTTCTTGAAGCAGATCAAGGGTCTCTAAATCCAGATCGTTGGTTGGTTCATCGAGTACAAGCAAGTTTCCAGGCCGCGTCATCGCGCGGGCCAGCATCAACCGCCCCCGTTCGCCACCGGACAAGCGTGATACCGGCGTCTTCGCTTGTACAGGGTCGAACAGAAAATCTTTCATGTACCCAACAACATGCTTTTGTACACCACCGACGATGACGCTATCGCCACTTCCATCCGTCAGGGCATCTTGGAGTGTCAGCGTTTCAGAAAGTTCAATTCGGCCTTGATCCAGACTTGCCATCTCGACCGATGTACCGATTTTTACATTGCCTTCATCAGGTTCCAAGGTCCCCGTCAACATGCGGACCAATGTTGTCTTGCCTGCGCCATTGGGACCGATAATCCCAACGCGATCACCGCGCACGATCCGGGTCGAAAATGGTGCCACCACGGCACGCCCATCAAATGACTTGGAAATGTTCTTTGCTTCGATGACCCGCTTGCCTGATGTTTCAGCCTCGTTGGCCGTGATTGTCACATCCCCTGCGCGTTGGCGCTGGTCCTGACGTTTTTGACGCAAATCCATCAGCGCCCGCAATCGTCCCATGTTCCTTTTACGACGCGCCGTCACCCCTTTGTGAAGCCACGCCGTTTCCCGGACGATCTTGCGGTTCAGCTTATGACGCTCTGTCGCGTCTTGTTCGATGATGTCATCACGCCAATCATCGAAGTGCGCAAACCCCTTATCCATTCGCAAGGTGCGCCCCAGATCGATCCAAACCACGGCGCTGGATAAGTTTTCCAGGAACCGTCGGTCATGAGAGATCAACACATACGCGCCACGACGCGCCTTCAAGCGTTTTTCAAGCCATTCAATCGCGGGCAAATCCAAATGATTGGTCGGCTCGTCGAGCAACAGAACATCCGGCTCCGATGCCAATTCCCGCACCAATGCGGCACGCCGCCGTTCGCCACCCGACATGGACGTTGGGTCTTCATCGCCCACCAACCCAAGTTCGCTTAACAACGTTTGCGCGACATGCAACTCGGTTTGGGGTGATAGTCCTGCCTCGACATAATCCAAGACCGTATCAAAGCCTGTTAAATCGGGTTCTTGTGGCAAATAGGCAACCGTGGTCCCCGGTTGGACAAAAACCTCGCCGCTATCGGGTTCGATCAGCCCCGCAGCCATTTTTAAAAAAGTGGATTTGCCCGAACCATTGCGACCGACCAGGCACAAACGCTCTCCGGGTGCCACGGACATATCCGCTCCCTCTAGAAGCGGGGTACCGCCAAAGGTCAGATGGATATCAGAAAGTCTTAGTATCGGTGGTGCCATGATGATTGTTTAAGACCGCCGCGCCGACCGTGCAATCATGGTTTCCCGATACCAAACATAGATTCCGCTGCCGACAATCAGCGCAGCACCACTCAGCGTCCAGATACTGGGCACATCTTTAAAAATCACAAAACTATAGATAATCGCAGCGACCACGTGGGCGTAGGTGAATGGGGCCAAAGCCGACGCCTCTGCCGCATGAAACGCACGAACCAAACAATAGTGCCCAATCGCGCCCGCCACCCCCATACCGATCATGAGCGCCCACCCTACAGGTGACAGTGGCTCCCAAACCACCGGCATAATGAAGCTCAGAACAACAGCACCCACAGCCGTTGTGTAAAACGTGGTTACATCGGCGCTGTCTTTGTGCCGGATCGTCCGCGTCATGATCATGTACGTCGCCAGCAAAAATGCCGTGGCCAGGGGTAACAACGCCCACCATCCGAAAATGCCACTGCCCGGACGCGCGACGATCACCACACCGACAAAGGCACAAACGACGGCGGCCCAACGCCTGGGGCCGACTTTCTCTCCCAAAAACAGGCCCGAAAAGGCCGTTACCAAGACGGGGGCCAAGAACTGAATAGACGCCGCATCGCCCAGTGGCATGCGTGTGATCGCGGTGTAAAAGGACGTCGTCGCCGCAAATAGCGCCGCCGCGCGAAGAAATTGCAGCCAAGGCCTCCGCGGCTTCAGAAAGCCAAGCGAACGGCGTACCCCCGCATAGGCAACAAAGGTTATGGTGGTATGGAAAAAATACCGACCCCATAGAATCATCAACACTGGCGCGCTCAAACCCGCCAATAGCTTGGCTTGCGCATCCATTCCAGCAAGCACAAAACCTGCCACAATGACCAATAGGATCGGAAGCGTCATAGACACAGATACGGGCGACGTTGAATTCATGATGAGGTTGAAATCCTGGAGCCTTGTTTGATTGATTTCCTATCACCCACTCCAATAAACAACACGCTTTAAACGGACGCGTTCACCAAGTAATTTGCATTCATATTCAGTAATCCGTATATGAATGCAACATGGAACCAGACACATACCCCGAACGATCGGACAAAGAGATCATTAAACTAGGGTTTCGCGGCCGATGCCCCCGATGTGGGATCGGACGAATTTATGCGAAGTTTTTAAAGGTGAATGATAAGTGCCGAAACTGCGGTTTAGTGTTGTCTGAACACGATGCCGGAGATGGTGCCGTCGTCCCTGCCCTGTTAATCCTGGGGTCCGTCATTGTTGGCTTGGCGCTTTGGGTAGAGTTCACTCATGAACCGGCTGTATGGGTGCATGTGGTGCTTTGGGGGCCAATAAGCCTCGGCCTCACAGCTTGGATATTACCGAAGTTAAAAGGTATCGGAATCGCCCTTCAACACAAACACCGCTCCACCGAAGAAGCGACCAAACCGGGCGGGTCGTAATTCCGAACCGTTCATCTTGCCCCCTCACCTGTCCTCTCCCCCGCTATCGCATGGGAGAAGGACACTGTATGTGCGAGGCTCGATCCCGTCCCTCTCCCCTTCTAGGGGGAGAGGTTAGGTGAGGAGGAGCTTCTAACAATCCAGTGTGTGCGTCCGTTCCCAGTCGGTCAGGTGCGACGCGTAGTCGTTCCATTCGGCGGTCTTGAGTTTGATAAACGCAGACACTGTCTCTTCACCCAACGCTTCGGCCAAGGCTTTGTTCTTTTCCAACGCGCGAAGCGCATCTAAAAGATTAAGCGGCAACTTCTTCGCACCACGGACTTTATCCCCATCGGCATACATGTCGATGTCGAGGCGTTTGCCCGGGTCGGTCTTGTTGGTAATCCCGTCCATCCCGGCGGCCATCACGGCGGCAGGCATCAGATACGGGTTGGCTGCACCATCGGCCAGACGCAACTCAAACCGGTCATCATCTGGAATACGGATCATGTGCGTGCGGTTGTTGCCGCCATACGTGATGGAGCTGGGCGACCATGTTGCACCCGATGTGGTGCGCGGCGCATTGATCCGTTTATAGCTGTTCACCGTTGGATTGGTGATCGCACATAACGCCTGAGCATGGTTCAGCATGCCTCCTAAGAAATTGTAGCCTAGCGCGGAAATCCCTAGCTCGCCCTTTTTGTCGTGGAACAGATTCTTCTTGCCCGTTTTGTCCCAGACACTGATGTGCATATGGCAGCCGTTGCCGGTCAGATGCGAAAACGGTTTGGGCATAAACGTCGCCCGCAGGCCATGATTCTCGGCGATGGATTTGACCATGTATTTAAAGAACGACTGCTTGTCCGCCGTTTGCAGCGCGTGATCGTAATCCCAGTTCATTTCAAACTGGCCATTGGCATCTTCGTGATCGTTTTGATACGGCCCCCATCCCAATGACAGCATCGCATCGCAGATTTCTTTGATGACGTCATAGCGACGCATCAGCGCAGAAATGTCGTAGCAGGGTTTTTCCTGGGTATCGGCAGCATCAGAGATTTTGGTGCCTTTGGGCGTGATTAGAAAATACTCACACTCAACGCCGTGCTTCATATACAGGCCCTGGGACTCGGCACTTTTGAGTACGCGCTTTAAGGTATTCCGCGGCGCGTGCGCAACTTCTTCGCCATCCATATACAGGTCAGCCGCCAACCAGGCGACTTCGGGTTTCCACGGCAATTGGATCAAACTGTCTGGATCGGGCACAGCGAACATATCACTGTCTGCCGGGGTCATATCCAACCATGCCGCAAAGCCCGCAAATCCGGCACCATCGTCTTGCATGCCCGCGATGGCCGAGGCCGGAACCAGCTTGGCCCGCATCACCCCGAACAAGTCGACGAATGAGACCTGAAAATACTTGATGCCCTTTTTCTTTGCGATCTCTGCCAGATTTTTCTTTGCCACTATACGCTCTCCTGTTCGCCTTTTGTCACGTGTCATCTCGGACTTGATCCGGGGCCGATTATCAACCTCGCCGCCTGAGTTCCTGCTTACACAGGAATGACAAGATAGTTGAACTAATATTCACCGTTCCCAGGAATCCAATCGGTGCCTGCAAGGGGCACACGCGCCATAGCCGCTGCTTCAACGGTTAACGCGACCAAATCTTCGGGCTCTAAATTTCTGACATCAGACTTGCCGCATGCGCGGGCAATGGTCTGACATTCCAACGTCATCACGTTTAAGAAATTGGCCAACCTGCGTCCCGCTGCAACCGGATCAAGACGCGCTGCAAGTTCTGGGTTTTGCGTCGTGATCCCTGCCGGGTCATTGCCTTCATGCCAGTCGTCATAGGCCCCCGCCGTGGTGCCCAGCTTTGCGTATTCCTCTTCATGAATCGGATCATTATCACCGAGCGCAATCAGCGCAGCCGTGCCGATGGAAACCGCATCCGCACCCAAGGCCAAACACTTGGCCACATCAGCGCCATGGCGAATACCGCCCGAAACGATCAGTTGCACCTTCCGATGCATACCCAATTCTTCGAGCGCCCTGACCGCCGGGCGAATGGCCGCCATTGTCGGGATCCCAACGTGTTCGATGAACACATCCTGAGTCGCCGCCGTGCCGCCCTGCATGCCATCCAACACGACCACGTCAGCACCGGATTTGACCGCCAACGCCGTGTCATAATAAGGCCGGGACGCACCGACTTTTACAAAAATTGGTTTTTCATGATCAGTAATTTCACGGAGTTCTTGGATTTTGATTTCCAGATCATCCGGTCCCGTCCAATCCGGATGACGGCACGCGGATCGCTGATCGATACCCTTTGGTAACGTTCGCATTTCGGCCACGCGATCATTGATTTTTTGCCCCAGCAACATGCCCCCGCCACCGGGTTTTGCGCCCTGACCGACAACCACTTCGATAGCGTCGGCCTTGCGCAGATCGTCCGGGTTCATGCCGTACCTGCTCGGTAGATATTGATACACAAGCTGTTTGGAATGTCCGCGCTCCTCGACGGTCATGCCGCCATCGCCAGTGGTCGTTGAGGTCCCAGCGATATTCGCCCCGCGACCCAGGGCTTCTTTGGCCTGACCGGACAATGACCCAAAGCTCATCCCCGCGATGGTGATCGGAATTTTCAGTTCAATCGGTTTTGACGCAAACCGATCGCCCAGCGTCACGGCGGTGTTACAGGCCTCGCGGTAACCTTCGAGCGGATATCGAGAGACCGAGGCGCCCAGAAACAATAGATCGTCAAAGTGCGGTACCGCGCGTTTCGCGCCGCCGCCGCGAATGTCATAAATCCCCGTGGCGGCTGCACGTCGGATTTCGGCCATCGTGTGCGGATCGAACGTCGATGAGAATTTTGGCAGGGTTTTTGGCGCGTTAGACATAATCTCTTATCCACCCGTCATTCCCGCTAAAGCGGGAATCTGGAACGTTAAATAAGGTTAGGGAGATCCCCGCCTGCGCGGGGATGACAAGAGCGAAAAAACTGAACATCTAGTACGCCCCCGCATTGTCGATCTTGAAGTTATAGAGTTGCCGTGCAGAGCCATAGCGTTTGAACTCGGACACATCGATGTCCATTTCGGCGCGTTTCAGCAATGCGCTCAATGCCGCTTTGTGTTGATCCGTCATATCTTTTTCGACGCAATCGGTGCCCAAGCTGGCGACTGATCCCCGAACATAAAGCTTGGCTTCGTAGATGGAATCGCCGAGCGCATCGCCAGCATCACCCGCAACCACCAGGGATCCGGCTTGCGCCATAAACGCGGACATATGCCCGACGGAACCGCCGACAACGATGTCAGCACCTTTCAGCGAAATGCCGCAGCGGGCGGATGCATCACCCTCGATGACCAACAATCCGCCATGGGCCGTTGCGCCTGCCGATTGGCTGACATCACCCTTCACACGGACCATGCCAGACATCATATTTTCGGCGCATCCCGTGCCCGCATTTCCGGTCACGGTCACCATCGCGTGCTGGTTCATCCCGGCACAATAATATCCCACGTGTCCATGAATGGTCGCTGAAATCGGTTTTGTTAAGCCACATGCCAGCGCGTGCACGCCCTGCGGGTTTCTAATATCAAAATCGCCGCTGTCTGCATCTTTGAGCGCACGATTGACTTCGCGCAACGTCATGGTGTCCAGATCAAGCGTTGAGTTTTTCGCCATCACATCGCTCATGCGGCATGGCTCCAACTATATATCTTTGATGGACTGGGTTCCCATATCTCGGCGTGACCCACATCTGGCAAGGTGGCGATGGCGCGGAACTCAGATGACATGGCGACCCAATCATCTGTTTCGGCGATCACTGCCGGTTTGCACGCGATCGGGTCACGCAGCACGGCAAAGCCATCGGCGGTCCCAATGGCGAATGTATAGAAACCATCTAAATCTTTGAGGGCATGGGTCAATGCATCGTCCACGTTATCGCCTTCACGCATCCGCCACGCCAAATATCCGGCGGCCACTTCGGAATCGTTTTCGGTTTGAAAACTCTCGCCATTTCGGCGTAATTCTGTCCGCAATCGATTGTGGTTGGAAAGCGATCCGTTGTGTACCAAACAGGTATCTGCCCCCGTCGAAAATGGATGTGAACCGGCTGTGGTGACCGCGCTTTCCGTGGCCATGCGGGTGTGGGCAATCGCATGCGTGCCCGCGCGACCAGCCAGGTTAAACCGTTCGGCCACATCGTCTGGATCACCGACGCCTTTGAATACCTCTATCGAACGACCTTGCGATAACACCGTGACGTCATGCGCGTTTTCAATGATCCAGCGACGAGCTTTCGTACCGTCACCAGAAATATGAAATACCGCATGATCCCAAACCGGGTTTTGATCAACGTCTAATCCCGTGGCTTTGGTCAATCGGGTTGCCAGATCCACCCAGTCGGTTTCTCCGGTCTTTGAAAGCAGCACCATTTTATCTGTGGCCTCAGCCTCACCATAAACGGCGAACCCGGCACTATCCGGGCCTCGTTCGCGCATTTCGTGAAGCATCGATGCAGACAGCCGACCCAACTCACCCGCATATTTATTGGTTTTCATATATAAGCCGACAATGCCGCACATATCATTCCGCCTTCAAAAATTGACTGCTGAGAACGTAATCATTCGGCCATTCATTAACAAGAATAAATGTTTCCTATGATGAAATTTTTATGATTCAGCGGCTGCGATGATCGACAGATATTGGCAGGGTACGGTTTTAATATCCAAGGGACCGTGTGGCGCTTCGGCATCAAAGAACAACGTGTCCCCTGGCTCTAGGAGGTAATCTTTCTCGCCGTGGCGATACACAAGTTCCCCGTCGAGCATGTAAATGAACTCGACCCCTGCATGCTGAAAAATCGGATATGTGTCAGAGTCTTTGGTGAGGGTGATCAAATACGGTTCCATTTTCACCCGGTTGCGCAATGGTGCGCCCAACAACTGATAGATATGACCGGATCGCGTGCCGCGGCGCTCGATCACCATGCCATCTCCCGCTTTGACGTGGCTTGCCTCGCGGGTTTCGTCGAATTTCTGGAAAAAACTTGCGAGAGGTATATTCAAGGCCGTCGCCAATGATTGTAGGGTCGCCAACGATGGTGACGTTTGACCGTTTTCAATCTTCGATAACATGCCAGCAGAGAGCTTGGTGGCCTTGGATAAATCGGACATGGTCATGCCCAACGCAGTTCTCAGCGCCTTTACCTGGGCCCCGATCCACACTTCTAATGTTTTGTCTGATTGCGCCTCTGCCATAACCGAGAAATACGCGGTAATTTTGTTTAATAACAGTAAATTTTTCTAAAAGGGCAAAATTTCGCCATCCCAAGCGACCAATTTGCCTGTATCGGATGACGATGCCTGATCAACAACCTGAAGCAACCGGTTCGCGGCGTATTCTGGCGTAAACAAACGCCCATCCGGCACACCTGCCTGAAACGGTTCCGACAATCGCGTATCAACAGTCCCCGGATGCAGCGCCAAGCAAACGGCGTCTGCATGTTTGCGCGCGACCTCTATCGATAGGGTCTTGGTGAACTGGTTAAGGGCGGCTTTGGATGCCCTGTAGCCGTACCAGCCACCCAGGCCATTGTCGGTGATTGAGCCGACCTTGGCAGAGATACTGGCGAAAGCGGATTTGCCCTGCCGCGGGAACAACGGGACGAAATATTTTGCCACCAACATCGGGCCTGTCGCGTTGATCGCAAACACCTGCGACACCCAATCCGCCGATAATGTGCGGTAGGTTTTCTCTGGCTGTTCCGCGCTTTGATGCAAGATACCCGTTGCCACAAAGACCAAATTTACACTGCCTATTTCAGCCTCTGCGTAAATGGCGGCATCTGCAATTGTGCGCTCATCCATCAAATCAATCGCCAATGATTTGATTTTGGGTGCTTCTGCGATTGGTTGCCGAGACAGCGCCAAAATATTCGCAACGTTGGGGCAGTGATCAAGCAACTCAACGACAGCCGCACCTATACCACCGGAAGCGCCGACGACGACTGCGTTTAAGGGCCTATCGAAGGACTCTAGCAACCCACCGGCGGGGCAAATGTCTTTTGAAATTGTTATGCTCATGTTTTTCGTACGCGTCACGGCTATGATTGGTTCAAATAACTCATGCTGTGGACTTGGCGAGCGGGCCGTCGCCACCCAAGTACTGAACAGATGAAACCGAAGTGAAAGTCAGCGAATGTCGGCAACGTTATCCTTACCCGAAGAAAACGTATGGGACTATCCGCGCCCACCCCGCCTGGAACCTGTGCGCCAAGTCCTGCGCGTTATTTTTAACGGTGTCGAGATCGCAAACACGTCGGCAGCGCATCGTATCCTGGAAACGTCCCACCCCCCCACGTACTACATCCCCAAAAAGGATGTTCGTATGGAGCTGCTTGCCGAATCAAAGGGCGGCGGATCATTTTGTGAGTTCAAGGGGCGTGCCCGATATTGGTCCATCAATGCAGATGGCAAAGTATCTGAAAAAGCCGCATGGTCCTATCCCAATCCGTCGCAAGCATTCGTTGATATCGCCGATGACCTTAGCTTTTATGCTTCCAAAGTGGATGAGTGCTATGTCGACGACGTGCAAGTGATGGCGCAAGAGGGCGATTTTTACGGCGGCTGGATCACGCCAAATTTAAAGGGCCCGTTCAAGGGCGGTCCTGGAACTTCGGGTTGGTAAACTTATGGAAGCTATTCTGAATTCAGCGGGCTTTATCGCATCGGCACTGGCCGTCGGCGGCATGGTGTTTTTCACGGCCGTTGTCGCGCCTGCGGCATTTACAAAGCTCGACGAAGAACATGCAGGCACGTTCATCCGTGGTATTTTCCCCTGGTACTATTTGTATGTGATCATCACCGCTGGTTTGGGCGCGCTGACCATGCTGACCGTTGTACCTTGGGCCGCAGGGGGATTGGCCGTTGCCGCCGTTGGTGCATTTATTTCCCGCCAGGGCTTGATGCCGCGCATCAACGGTGCCCGTGATCAGGCCAAGGCTGGCGATGCCGATGCCAAAGCACGCTTTGATAAGCTGCATAAAATCAGCGTTCAGATTAATGGCTTTGGTTTGGCCGGTGCCGTTTCCGCCATCGTATTGATTGCCATAAACAATTAGACGAGAACTCAACGAGGAGAAAACATGCGTCCGCTTCCCTACCGCGTCGAAACAGCAACCGGCGACATCCTGGATATCACTTTCCCATTGCACGCCGACACCAAGTCGCCCATTCGCGTGGACCAAGTGTTGAGCGCGGTTTTGAATGCGATTGATCAGGACATTAAGCTGTGTGGCGAGACCGCTAACGGTGACGTGATGCAGGCGTTGGCCATGGCCCTCGCGGTGCGGGCGCGAATGATCCATGCCCCCGAAGACCTAACTGCGAAACTTGCGCAGCAACTGCTGCAGGCCGCAACTAGCGCTGCAGCATCCGCGGAACGAAATAGCCCTGAAATTGGAAACGCCTAGAGATATTCTCTAGCCTATTTTGGTGAGTAATCCGCCATCAACGGGTAGCAATACGCCTGTGACATAGCGCGCCTCGTCAGAGGCCAAGAACAACGCCGCGTTCGCCACGTCCCACGCATCGCCCATCTGATTGCCCAGCGGCACCTGCGCGTTACGTCCGGCGCGAACTTCATCTCGGTCTACGCCTTGTTCACGGGCGCGACGTTCAATCGCCATTGGGGTATCCATTAAACCAGGCAAAATGGCGTTCGCACGGATGCCGTACGCTGCATTCTCGAACGCCAAGTGTTCGGTAAAAGTATTCACCGCACCCTTGGATGTTTTATACGTCACCGTCTGACGCGCCGCTTTGGATGACGTCGAGGACACGTTGATGATCACACCCGATCTCTGCTCGCGCATGATGGGCAGTACATGCTTGGACATTAAAAACATGGATTTAAGGTTGAGCGTCATCAGCTCATCCCACATGTCCGCATCCATCTCCGCCGTGCCACGATCCCCTTGGGAGCGTCCGACGTTATTATGCAAAATATCGATACGTCCCAGCTTGGCATGAACGGCTCCGACGCATCCTTCGCACGCGGCCTCTTCGGTGACGTCCACAGCCATCGCTTCGGCCACGCCACCGGATTTGACGATCTCGTCCACAGTGCCCTGGGCGCGTTCCATGTCACGGTCGACACAAATGACCTGACAGCCTTCTTGGGCAAAGCGCACAGCAACGGCGCGCCCATTACCCAACGTCTCACCGGGTTGCTGCCCAGCACCGATCACAATCGCTGTTTTGTTAGCAAGGCGCATGTCGGTCAGCCGTTACTTGCCATCTCGATGTATTTCGCGCGGAGCTTTTCAGCAACCGGCCCCGGCACGCCGTTGCCCAGCACATGGCCGTCAATTTTGACGACCGGCATCACAAATGCGGATGCACTCGTGGAAAATGCTTCTCGTGCCTCATACGCTTCTTCAGGGGTAAAGGCCCGCTCTTCGACTTCCAAGTTTTCTTCTGCTGCCAAGGCCATCACGGCTTTGCGCGTAATCCCATGCAAAATTTCGGTGCCCAGATGGCGGGTGATGATCTTGCCTTCGTGGGTGACAATGAACGCGTTGTTGGAGCTGCCTTCGTTGACAAAGCCATCTTCGACAAACCATGCATCACCTGCACCGGCCTCGACAGAGGCTTGCTTGGCCATCGATGCGGGCAACAAACCAACGGTTTTGATGTCACGCCGCTTCCACCGGATATCCGGCACTGTGATGACAGAAATGCCCTTGTCCGCAACGGGGTTCACCGTGATGTCCTTGGCTTGCGTGAACATCACCAGTGATGGCGTTGGATTAGTTGGAAATGCAAAATCTCGATCCGCAGCACCCCGCGTGACCTGCATATAAATCACGCCTTCATCCAGATTATTTTCTTCGATCATTTTCAGCTGAATGGCCTCGATCTCTTCGTTGGAGCACGGTGCTGGCATGTTCAATTCGCCGAGCGAGCGTTGCAAGCGAATCAAATGCGCTTCGTTGTCGACCAATTTGCGATTGATGACCGCGGACACCTCGTAAACGCCATCGGCAAACAGAAACCCGCGATCAAACACCGATATTTTAGCGTCTTCTTCGGGAACAAACTCTCCATTCACATAAACGATGCGGCTCATCTCGGGCTCCTTGGAAATCAATAAGAGAAATCAAAAAATAGAAGATCGCTATAAAACGTTATCAGAGGACAGCATTCAACAGCTATTTCTGTGCAAAAATCTATATCTATCGTCATTCCCGCGTACGCGGGAATGACGGGAATTGGTTTTTTAAAAAACCCCAGCTTCCAAACCCGCCGCCATCAGCAAGCCGAGCTCTTGCGCATCGTTAATAAATTGATCATCCCACTCACCTTTGCACAACAAGGGCTCACGAATGGCATTCCAGCGAAGGCCGGTGATCACCGTTTCCACCCCGCGAATGGTCCCTGTGCCATCCAATCCGGCACGAACATAGAGCGCATACGGAAGTCCCTGCTTTTCTTCGAGTACACCGTAGTACGTGCGATCAAAAAAATCCTTCAACGCGCCCGACATGTAACCCAGGTTCTCGGTGGTCCCCAGAATGATTCCGTCAGCCGCCAGCACTTCAGCCGGACCTGCTTCAAAAGGGTTAAGCACAGTCACGTTAACATCCGCAACTTCATCTGATTCGGCACCAGCAACAACGGCATCACGTAATTGCTGTGTATTGGGGGATGGGACATGGCCGACAACAAGGAGGTTTTTGTCCGCCATCTATTGTTTACCTATTGCAGGATGGTCAGTGCCATCGCACCCACAACGAAGACCAAGCCGATGATCAACCATACACGTCGCGATGTTTTACCACCCTCTCCGACCGTTCGGGTCGCTTCAGTCACAGGTCTTGCATCGGATTTCAACGGCGCGGCCTCAACCTCTACTGCCCCGTCGGCGTCACTTGTCTGAGACACTTCTGGCGTTTCCTCGGCAGCAGGTTTGGTGATGGCGGCTTCGAAGTTATCGAAAAACTCGCCAGCCAGTTTCTTGGTTGTTCCTTCAAGCAATCGCCCGCCGATTTGGGCCAACTTGCCGCCGACGTCTGCATCGACGTCGTATTTTAGGATTGTTGCGTCACCATCCTCAACCAAGGTCACGGTCGCACCACCCTTGGCAAAACCTGCGGCACCCCCCTTGCCCTCGCCGGAGATCCGATAGCTCTCGGGCGGATTGAGATCACTGAGTTCGACTGCGCCTTTAAACTTGGCTTTGACCGGACCAACTTTGGCGCGAACAACGGCCTCAAAACCGGTATCTGATGTTTTCTCTAATAAATCGCAACCGGGGATTGATGCCTTCAAAATATCAACATCATTCAAACCTTCCCAAACAACTTCTCGGGGGGCAGCAATTTTTTTCTCGTCACTGAGCTTCATAACAACCTTTCACAAGATAGGGTCTTGCAATGCCTGACGATGATTACAAAATCACATTTAGTCAGAGTGCGTGCTCGACGCCAGCTTTTAATCGGGCACACACCAGTGAGTCAAATCAGAGTGAGATCAATGGTGGCCAAATCTGGCCGACACTGCAACGTCAAGATTTTGGGGGTTTTATGCCTACGATCACGGTGAACGTGAACGGAAAAGAATTCAGTTCGGACGTCGAAACACGCACACTACTTAGTACTTTCATCCGCGAAGGCCTGGGCCTGACCGGCACGCATGTGGGGTGTGATACGACCCAGTGCGGGGCCTGCGTTGTCTCGGTAAATGGAGAAACGCTGAAAAGTTGTTCAACTTTTGCGTGGCAAGTCGATGGCGCAAAAATTGAAACCATTGAGGGCTTGGCCAACGGCGATACCCTGCATCCAATGCAGGCTGCTTTTAAAGAGCATCATGGCCTGCAATGTGGCTTCTGCACACCCGGCATGGTGATGACCGCCGTCGATATGGTGAAGAAGAACCCCGACATGACCGAGGCTGAGATTCGCCATGGTCTTGAGGGCAACATCTGCCGTTGTACAGGTTATCAGCACATCGTTGAGGCCATCCAAACCGGCGCCAAAGCGATGAAGGGGTAACGGATATGTACGAATTCGATATCAAAACACCTGACACCGTGGCAGCGGCAACAGATGCGTTCTCTGGATCTGGTGACGGACAGTTCCTTGCAGGCGGTCAGACATTGATCCCCGTCTTAAAGCAACGCCTGGCGATGCCCGAGGATTTAATTGCGCTAGACAATGTTTCTGAACTCAGCGGCATTACCGTTGCTGATGGCGTTGTTTCGATCAAAGCCATGACGCGACATGCGGCAGTTGCTGGGAGCGCAGACGTTCAAAAAGCGATCCCTGCACTCGCCCATCTGGCAGGTGGCATCGGTGACCGACATGTCAGAAATCGCGGCACCATTGGCGGCTCTGTCGCGAACAACGATCCTGCGGCCGATTATCCGGCTGCGGTCTTGGGGCTGGGTGCGACCATCGTCACCACGGCACGCGAAATTGCCGCCGATGATTTCTTTACCGGCATGTTTGATACAGCCCTCGATGAAGGTGAATTGATCACTGAGATCAAGTTTCCCATCCCAGAGGCTGCCGGATATCTGAAGTTTCCGAATCCTGCAACCCGCTATGCATTGGTCGGTGTGATGGTGTCGAAATCATCGGCTGGCGTACGTGTCGCCGTCATCGGGGCAGGACCATGCGTGTTCCGCGTCCCAGAGATGGAAGAAGCACTCGCAAGCGCGTTCGCACCTGAAAGCATCGCCGATGGCGTCGTACCAGGGGGCGATTTGAACAACGACATCCACGCAAGCCGCGAATACCGCGCAAACTTAATCAGTGTCATCGCACGCCGCGCCGTCAACGCTGCAAACGGCAAAGCGTAGGGGTAAATACAATGGATACAGCACCAGCAAATAACGCCATCGGTCAAAGCGTTCGCCGCCAGGAAGATTTTCGCTTTCTGACGGGGCAAGGTCGATATATCGATGACATTAATGTAGAGGGGCAAGCCTATGCCGTCGTGCTTCGTTCAGCCGAAGCACATGCAGACATCAATGGGATTGACACCGAAGACGCCATGGCCGTCGATGGCATCTTGGCGATCATTACGGGCGAGGATTGGAAAGCCGAAGGATATGGCAGCATTCCAACAAAATCCGGCGTCCGGAAGTTTATTGATGGATCTGATTTAAAAGAACCGCCACATCATCCGATTGCCATTGACCGAGTGCGGTATGTCGGACAGCCGGTCGCCCTGATCGTGGGCGAAACCCGCGAAGCTTGTATCGAAGCACTGGAGCTGATCGACGTCGATTACAACAGCCTACCATCCGTGACCGATCAAGTAGAAGCAATCAAAGATGGCGCACCCCAAATTTGGGACATCGCACCAAATAACATCTGCCTCGATTTTGAATTGGGTGACGAAGAAGCACAGAAAGCAGCGTTTGAGAAAGCTGACCGGATTGTCACGCTGGAACTGATCAACAATCGCGTGACGGCGGTACCGATTGAACCACGCGGCGCCCTCGCCGACTTCGATCCCGCCACAGGCAAGTACACGCTGTGGAATTCATCGCAAAACATTCACGCCAATCGTGACACCATCGCCGATGTTGTTCTGAAAATCGGCAAAGAAAATTTACACCACATTGCCCCCGACGTGGGTGGTGGGTTTGGCGCCAAGAACGGTGTGTATCAAGAACCGATTTTGATCCTGCATGCCGCGAAGGTGCTGCAACGCCCGATCAAATGGGTGAACGACCGTTCCGAGAGCTTCATTTCTGATACCCATGGTCGCGACCAGGTCACGACCGTGCAACTGGCTTTGGATAATGACGGCACATTCCGCGCCCTGCGCACTGAAACTGTCGGGAACATTGGTGCGTTCTGTGCCACTGTCGGGCCGTTCACTCCGACGGGTGGTTCAAGCCGCACACAAGGTGGCCCATACAGATTCGACGCTATGTATTACACAGCGATTGCGCCGTTCACGAATACCACACCACTTGATCCGTACCGTGGTGCGGGTCGACCAGAAGGGTCCTATCAAATGGACCGGATCATTGATTATGCCGCCGCAGAAATGGGCATGGACCCCATTGAATTGCGACGGAAAAACTTGATCCCCCCCGAAGACCTGCCGATGAAATCGCCGATGGGTCTGGATATCGACTGCGGTGACTTCCCGGAAGTGTTTGAGCAAACCATCCGTTTGTCAGATCGTGAAGGCTTTGCGGCCCGCAAAGCGGCCAGCGAATCCCGCGGCATGAAGCGTGGTTTTGGCATCAGCATGTACCTGGAATGCACAGGCGGCGGCCCCAAAGAAGAGGCCAAAGTTACTTTCCGCGAAGATGGCAAAGCCGAGCTGTCCGTGGGCAGTTCATCAACAGGGATGGGCCATGAAACCGCATTCCCGCAGTTGTTGGCAGGTCACCTAGGTCTCGATATTGACGATGTCGCATTCCGCCAAGCTGATACCGACGCAACGTCGATTGGTGGCGGTCATGGCGGATCACGTGGCTTAGAGGTCGGTGGTAGCGCGGTTCTTCAAACATCGCGTGAAATCGTCGAAGTCGCGAAGAAAATTGCCGCACACAAATTCGAAGTGGGTGCAGACACGGTGCAATTCGATGATGGTCATTTCCATGTGCCCGGCACCAACCACACCATGAGCATGCGCGAAGCCATTGATGCGCAAGACGATCCCGATCAACTGCCCGATGACCTAAGCCCCGGTTGCCTGAACATTTCAACTGTGTTTGAGCGGGCCATCATCTCTATTCCCAACGGCGGACACGCTGCTGAGGTCGAAGTTGACCCGGAAACAGGCAGCGTCAAAGTCGATGGGTATTGGGTGGTCGACGATTTCGGAACCATCATCAACCCGTTGCTGGCCAACGGTCAGGTGATGGGTGGTGTGGCCCAGGGCATTGGCCAAGCGTTAATGGAAAACGTTGTCTATGACGAAAACGGACAGTTATTATCGGGTTCATTGATGGATTATGCGTTGCCTCGCGCCGACGACATTCCGAACATGGCGATTGAGTATTACGAGGATGCCCCCACGCAGAAAAACCTGCTCGGCGTTAAAGGTGCCGGTGAAGCGGGTTGTGTCGGTGCGCCACCAGCTGTCGTAAATGCGGTGTGTGATGCGCTGAAGGAATTCGGTGTCCATCACATCGACATGCCGTTGACACCTGAAACCGTATGGCGTGCGATACAATCTGCTAAGGCATAATTGGCAAGGACGTCGTCCGCACAATGAACGGTACTTTTTCTGAGTACGTGGTCCCTGATCTGCAAAAATGGCGGTCAGAGGGAAAACGCGCGGCACTGCTGACCCTGTTCAACGTTGAGCCCACCGGCCCACGTCCGACAGGCAGTCAGATGGCTGTTTCTGATGCTGGAGATTTTACCGGGTTCTTGTCCGGCGGCTGCGTCGAAGGCGCACTAGTCGAAGAAACCCGGGCGGCCATGGACGCAGGCGAAAATCGATCCATCCGGTATGGGGTGAATTCTCCCTACTTCGATATTGAATTGCCGTGCGGCAGCGCCATCGACGTTTTCATCGATGTGAATATTTCAAATGCTGTTATTGATGATATATGCGAGGCCCTTGAGACCCGTGTTCCACTATTGCTTCGCACCAATATGCAGACCGGCGAGAGCACCGTTGCGCCATTCACATCCAAAGATGACCGCCTGCAACTGCTTTGGGACGGTGATCAATTTGATCGATTGTATCGCCCACCCTTGCGGATGGTGATCGCAGGCAAGGGCCCAGTGGTCGCAGCCTCTGCCCAAATCGCTGCCGCATCAGGAATGAGCGTTCATGTCATCACCACAGAAGACGACATCGCCGCCATATGCCAATCCGCGGGCGCAACCACATCCAAAACGGTCGACAATATCAAAGTCGATGCGTGGACAGCGGTCGCCACGCTATTTCATGAGCATGAATTAGAGTTACCAGTCCTCACCGCTGCGATGAATTCCGACGCGTTTTATATCGGCGCGCTGGGAAGTCGGAACACCCATGCGGATCGGATCGGTCGGTTGATAACCGAGGGGCACTCTGATCAAAATATCGAACGCATTCACGGACCGCTGGGTCTTTCCATCGGGTCCAGAAACCCTCCTGAAATCGCTATATCCATGATTGCAGAGGTTTTTCAAATCTACCGAAAGGCGTTCCCCGTATGACCGACATGACCGATGTTGCGGTCATCATTCTGGCTGCGGGACAATCAACACGCTTTGGTAAAGGCAACAAATTACTGAGAACCGTCAATGGCGATCCGATCATCAAACATTCGGTGCAAGCCGCGCTGAATGCAAAAGCCGGTGAAGTCATTGTTGTCACTGGGCATGCCGCTGCGGACGTCGAGAAGGCGCTTCAGGGTTTACCCGTGACCCTCATTCGAAATGCCACACCAGAGATTGGCATGGGGACGTCATTGGCCGTCGGTGCGAATGCCATACGATCACTACCCAGCGCGGTAATGATCATGCTGGGTGATATGCCCCTGATCAAACCAGAAACGTTGCGCACGAGCGCGTCAAGTTTCACCCCCGATAACGGCCACGACATCGTTGTGCCTATGTACGATGGTCAACGTGGCCACCCGGTTATGTTTGGGGCTAAGTACATGCCATTTTTGTGCGCATTAAGTGGCGATGAGGGAGCCCGATCCGTGCTGCAAAATCATCCGGAACGAGTCCGCGCGATCAACGTCGATGATCCCGGAACACGTTATGACATCGACACCGAAAGCGACCTAAAAGACATCCTCAGCAGCGCCTAATGTCGCCCCAAAAATACTGCATGTCTGAAATTGTGCGCTGACTTTTGAAACTTTGGGTGTAGCGTCAAAGCCTTGGTTGTTCTTTTATCGAGGGCGCACATGACTTCTTCGACAGTATTCGGGCGCGCGGCCCAAAAAGATCACGGTTTGGCCCATGGGCTCGGCAACAGTCATTACATTGATCCCCAAGTTTATGAGCGGGAAAACAACTCTGTGATCTCTAATTCCTGGGCTTCCGTTGGCTTTGCCAAAGACGTACCCAACCCCGGTGATGTCATGCCGACGACCCTCGCAGGACAACCGCTTTTGATTGTTCGCGACGACGATGGTGCGGTGCAGGTTTTCGAAAATGTCTGCCGCCACCGCGGTATGATCTTGGTCGAAGAACCAGGCCATTTCAAAAAAACCATCTCGTGCCGATATCATGCCTGGTGTTACGGATTTAAGGGCAATTTAAAAGCCACCCCGCACATCGGTGGTCCAGGGGTTCACGATATTCCCGAAGTGAACAAAGAAAACCTGGGCCTGATCCCCGTTCGCGCCACTGTCTGGATGGATGTTGTCTATGTGAACTTGTCCGGTGCCGCAGCCAAGTTTGAAGCCGCGATCCAGCCGCTAACGGAACATTGGTCCGAATTCATGGGCCAGGACATCTTCCATGGAGGTGCCGACTCGTCGTTCAAAATCGAAGTGAACTGCAACTGGAAACTGGCGATTGAGAATTATTGCGAGAGTTATCATCTGCCTTGGGTGCATCCGGCACTGAACAAATATTCGCGCCTACAAGATCATTACGAAATTCTGGATGCCAACGGTGGATTCTCTGGGCAGGGAACCACGGTTTACGACCCCAAGCTGGATGACAGCGGCAGAAAATTTTCATATTTCAAAGGTTTATCATCCAAGTGGGATACGGGTGCGGAGTATGTCTCGCTGTTCCCAAACACGTTACTGGGTATCCATAAAGATCATTACTTCGCCATTCGAATTGAGCCGCTGGGCCCCCACCGCACGCGCGAGCACGTGGAAATCTATTACACCGATCCCGAAATGACATCGGATCGCTGGGCGGATTTGCGGGCCATTAATTCTGAAATGTGGAAGACGGTATTTACCGAAGATGTTTTTGCCGTTGAAGGGATGCAAAAAGGCAGAAGTGCGCCTGGATTTGACGGCGGCGCGTTTTCACCAGTAATGGATAAACCGACACAAATGTTCCATGAATGGGTGCGTTTACAATACGTGCCAGCATAATTTGGTTTAACTGTTTTTGGCGGGTGTCGACTTGCCGGAAGCTGGGGTTGCCTGCGTCGCGGGCGTGGTCTTTTTGCGCTTCTTTTTCGTGCCCTTACCTTCGGCAACACGGGCGTGTTCCTTAGCAGCACGTTGCATTTCCTGAAATCCCGATGCCATCACTTTGAGGACAAGCGCGCTCATATCCTGGGCAGCTGCTTTTTCCGCAGCTTTTGCATTTTCTGGTAGGCGTTTGGCCAAACCATCAAGCTTCGATGAGATTTCTGCCAGTGTTTTCGGATCGACCGCAATCGAAGATGGTCCGTCGCTGCTCACCAAGCGACCATCTGCCGCAGCATTCAACGTTTTATCGACCCAGGCCCGAATGGTCATCCCCTCTGCATCCGCAGCGGCTTTGACCTTTTCGCGCGTTTCGGCCGATGCACCGGTAATGGTCCAACTGCGATCAGATGCGGCTGTCCGGGTCGGTCTAGTTTCTGCCATGGGGCCTCCGTTCTATGACGCTCAGAGGTGATAACATAGATTTGCTTATCCATATCATGAAAAAACATAGTGATGAACCTGACCATGATTTCACCTACCCTGCGAGCTGATATTGAATGACGAAAGAAGTAAGATGAAGAAAATTGGCATGATCGGCGGCCTGAGTTGGGTTTCAACAGCGGCGTATTATCAACGTTTGAATGAAATCGCACAGGACCGAGTGGGCGGCGTCACCTCCGCCCATATCATATTGGAGAGCGTCAATCGCGAGCGCTACGTTGAATACGTGATCCGTCAAAAGCGCGAAGACGCGGCATGTGAAATGATTCTGTCCGCAGCGAAGTCTGTAGAAGCTGGAGGCGCAGAATTCATCGTTATTTCCTGCAATGACGTGCATCGTTTCGTGCCCACGGTGGCACCGCAAGTCACGATCCCATTCCTGCATATCGCTGAAGTCACCGCACAGGCGATCAAGCAACAGTCCCTGAGCAAGGTCGCGCTATTGGGTGTAATGAAAACCATGGAAGGTGATTTCTATCAGGGTATTCTGAAACAACATGGCATCGATACGCTTGTCCCGGAACCCGAAGAGCGCGCGTATGCGCATGACAAGATCATGGACGAAATGGTCGCAAATGTGTTCACCGATGAGACAAAATCGGGCTACTTAGATTTGATAGGTGTCCTTAACCAACGAGGCGCGGAAGGTGTCATTCTGGGATGCACGGAAATCCCGTTACTTTTAAATGCAGATGAAATCCCCATCCTAAGCTTTTCTACAACCGAACTGCATTGTCAGGCGGCCATTGAACACGCTTTGGCAAATTAACCCCTCACCATCCCTCCCCCCACTCCGTAGGGGAGAGGGACTCTGTATCAACATTTCTCGATCTCATCCCTCTCCCCCAACAAGGGGGAGAGGTTAGGTGAGGGGGTGATTCTACTCGGTTTGTGCCGCCTCTTCTTCGCGACGATCTCGTTTTGCGCGGCGGTCCAACTCGTCGCGCCGATCTTGACCCGAGCGGCGATCCTGACCGGAACGACGATCACCCTCTTCAGGCAGCGGCCCTTCGGCCAAGCGGCGCTCCAATCCCGAGCGTCGATCTTTTTTCTTCATACGCCGGTCTTTTCGGCGACGGTCACGACGGATTTTGGCAACTTGGTATCCGATATAGCTACCGACGATAATGGTGACCCCACTAATCGCGACTAGCGCAATGGCAATCACGATCTAGGATGGGCCCTTTTCGCGAACGGGAGCTGCAGGAAATGGTTTTGCGGGTAGTTCTCGGACCGGCTCCCTCGCCTCTACTCCTGTTGTAGGCTCCGTTTGCTCGGATGCTGCGGGTGAAGTGACCTGCCCAGAGGAAACAATTGATTCAGCCACCCGCCGAATGGGTTCAGGCATCTCTTTTTCCCAGGGCAGATACTGAATCGGTTGGCACTCTCGCGTCCCAAATCTTGATGACTTTTTCTCGGTCCCTGCTGCGGGTCGCTTTGACCCGGCAACCAAATAAAGCTTATTGAATACGCCGATACCCACGGCTTCTTCAATATGCTTGCCCAGCGCATCTTGGCGAGAGGCGAGATCGGCCGCTTTGTCTTTCAGATCAACGGGGCATTCTCGAATGCGATAAGTATCGCGTCCACCACGCGTGGCCAGCGCCCACAGAACCGTTCGATGACGTCTTCATTTTGAAGCAGCACATAGGGGGTTACCCCGGTCCGGCCTCTATACCCCTTCTCGGATATCCCCGGAAGAGTGATCGTTTTCAGTTGTATGGCGACGGGTTCGGCAGCCGCATTTGAATGGACCGGAAGGGTCAATATCCCCATGACAAAGACCAGAAGTAAACTCGCACACAAACAGCGGACGTTTCTGCGGGATTGGTCTGCTGGCATCCATGCATCGCCGATGCGGTTCTTCATTCTTACCCCTATCGTTAAGGGGAAACATAACACAATCACCAAGCGTCATGTATGACGAAGATCACGCCCCGAAGAAGTCAGGGCGAAAACTTAATACAGCCGGTCTGCCCCTGATTGGGTCAATCCAAACTCGACCGCAGCATTTGCCATCCAGTCTGCGCGGTGGGCACGGACTTCATTCGCATGATGTCGTGCTGTTTTGTCGCTGGGTGCCAAGTTTTCTTTATAAAAGAACTCCGGAAGTTCATCATCTTCGGCGTTAAAGCCCGCGTCATCGTTAAATTTTTCTTCTAACGCTAACGTTTCCACACCCAGTTCTTTCAGGAAGGTATTCGGTAATTCCGTGCCGATGGCATCGTTGATCGCACCGACCACCAAGTCATGATTGATGTTCGTCACGGAACGGCCGAACAGGCATAACCCAACGGAGTCGGCTGCCGCACAGAGCATTTGCACGGTCATACTTTCTCCGACCAATTCTTCGGTCGATTTTCCATCGCAATCATGGGTCGGCAGGTTGCCCGTGGTGTGATCGGCGCCCTGTGCCGTCGACATCATAGAAATACCCGTCACTTCGATCACGCGTGGGTCGTATGCGCTGATGGCTTGTTTCTTGATCACGGGGACCCGTGTCATACCAAGTTTCTCGCCCACGCGTGCGGCACCGTCTGACAACATCTTGCCACGCTCGTTCCCCACACGAATGTCTTCAAGGGCGGCTTCCATGAATGGCACATCCCCGAACTCGGCAACGCCTTTTTCCATCAATAACGCCAAGGTCGCGCCGAGTTCGATCGTATCCACACCCAGATCATTGGCGGTCATGTTCAGTTTGGCAACGTGGTCCGGATCTTCGAGGCCACAGTTCGTGCCCAACAGGCCGATGGTTTCGTATTCCAAAGGCGAGACCATTTCGTTGCCGTCTTTGTCCGCATAAATGTTGGAGCATTTGATCATGCACCCCGGCATACAGGCATGTGTTGGGGTGCCGCCACGTTCCATGTTTTGTTCGCGAATGAAATCGCCACCCATCCGCATACGTTCTTTGGTGCTGTCGACCAACTGCCCGCCCGAGAAATTGCGAACCGGCAGCCCCCCCATGGAATTCATCACGTCGGCGACCAGCGCCGTGCCCTTGGCACCCAGGTTCTGAACGGCGGCATCTTCTTTGAGTTTCGCACCGTATTCTTTGACGGCCTTCATCACACCACGGCGATCATGGTAGGTCGGCATCTTGTTTTTATCACACACCAACGCTTTGACCTTCTTTGCCCCCATGACGGCGCCCACGCCACCGCGGGCCGCTATGCGCACTGGGCGACCCTCGGGATCTGACATGGAAATACCCGCCATCAGGCCCTGGTACTCACCAACGGGACCACAGATCGCCAAGCTGACTTTCTCGCCAAATTCGTCATGCAGCAGGGCTGCCGATTCAATCACGCCTTTACCCATGTAGGGGGAAGCATCATGGAAGCTCACATCGCCCTCTTTGGTGATGTAAATCACGGTCCAGTCGTCAGATGCGTTTTCTAGCGTTAAGCCACACAATTCGGCCTGGCCCAACGCAAAACCGAATGTGCCGCCCGCGTTGGCTTCTTTGATGCCGCCGGTCAGCGGACTTTTGCAGCCGATGCTGATGCGGTTGGCGTTCGACATGTTTGATCCCGCGAACGGGCCGACCGAGAAAATCAGCGGATTTTCAGGTGAAAATGGATCGATCTTCGCCAAACCACGCTCCACCATCGTTTTCGCGATATAGTAGCGTCCGGCGCGTGCCAGTTGTTCCCCGGTCCACGTCTCACGCTCGACCGTTTTACCGGCGAGATCAATTGTTAGGTAATCGCGCATGTGTTGCTCCAAAAGGCTAGAAATGAGGCCATAAGTGCCAACTATTACCCTGCAGGTAACGATTCAAGTCGCGATTTTCAACCTTAAATCCTTATTTTTACACCATTATTTGGAGTACACTTACAAACTACACATTAGAATTGGGAAAACTAGCTTTGCGCTCGGTCATGAACGCAATCAGGGCCTCATCCACCGCTGGATCGATCGCTGGCGCTTGATACTCATCCAGTTGCTTTTTCCAATGGGCATTGGCGCGTTGAACCATATCCAACTCACCCTCGGCTTGCCACTGTTCGAACGAGTTATTGTCGGTCAATTCCGAGCGGATAAATGCGGTTTCAAAATTGGCCTGTGTGTGGGCACATCCCAGATAATGCGACCCTGGCCCGACTTCGCGATGCGCATCCATCCCTTGGCCATTTTCAGTCAGATCATAGCCTTCGGTTAGGCGCTGCATCATCGCCAGTTGATCGCAATCCATAACGAACTTCTCGTAACTGGATGACAGCCCGCCCTCTATCCAGCCCGCAGCATGTAGCGCAAAATTCACCCCTGACAACACTGTCGCGTTCAGAGTATTGGCGCTTTCGTATGCGGCTTGGGCATCCGGGATTTTCGATCCACACAAACTACCACCAGACCGGAATGGCAATTTTAGGCGACGGGCCAATTGGGCAGCAGCCGAGATCATCAAGGTGGGTTCGGGTGTGCCGAAGGTCGGTGCACCAGACTGCATGGAAATTGCACTGACGAACGCACCAAAAATCAATGGTGCACCTGGACGGCAAAGTTGATTGAACGCCCCCCCGGCCAGCACTTCGGCCAGCACCTGAGCCAGTGTACCCAACGATGTTACCGGGCTCATCGCGCCAGCCAAAATAAATGGCGACACGATGCAGGCCTGATTGGCACGGGCATAGGTTTTCAGCGCACCCAACATGGTGCCATCGAATACCATCGGTGAATTCGCGTTGATCAAGCTGGTCATGACCGCGTTTTGATCGACGAACTCTTTGCCGAACACGATCTCGCACATCGCCACGCTGTCGGCCGCACGCTCTGGGTGTGTAACCGATCCCATGAACGGTTTGTCAGAATATTTGATGTGCGAATAGATCATGTCGAAGTGACGTTTATTGACCGGCAGATCGACAGGCTCGCAGACTGTGCCGCCAGAATGATGCATGGCGGGCGCCATATAGGCGAGCTTCACCAAGTTCCGGAAATCTTCAATCGTCCCGTACCGGCGGCCATTGTCCAGATCGCGCACAAACGGCGGGCCATAGACCGGCGCGAACACGGTGTGATTGCCACCGATTTCGACATTTCGGGCCGGGTTGCGGGCGTGTTGTGTGAATTGCGCGGGGGCCGTTTTCAAGAGCTCACGGCAGAGGTCTTTTGGGAAGCGTACGCGCGTGCCTTGGATATCCGCGCCAGCGTCTTTGAGCATGGCCAGCGCTTCTTCATCTTCGCGGAATTCGATACCAATCTCTTCGAGCAGGGTATCGGCGTTGGCCTCGATGATTTCGATAGCTTCATCCGATGCCAACTCCAGCAAGGGGATGTTGCGTTTGATGTAGGGTGTGCTGGCCCCAGTGGATTGTTCTCGCGCCGCGCGACGTGCATCGCGCCCTCGTCTTCCTGAACGTTCAGCCATCGGTCAATCTCCCTGTCACTAAGGCCTAGCGCGCATAGCACCTCGGCATTGTTACGTTAGGATTTTGATAGCCTGCAATGGTTCAAAAAAAAGTTCTACTGACGTCCTTTTGTTGCTCAAAGGCGTCTTTGTCACTGATCCCCCTCACCTAACCTCTCCCCCTACAAGGGGGAGAGGACAGGTGAGGGGGTTCCCTTACTTCCAAATCCCCTTGCCGCTGCCGGGTATACCCAACTCTGACCACATCTGATCGACCTTTTCGATGACCTCGTCCGTCATGCGGATCTTGGTGCCCCATTCGCGGTGGGTTTCGGGCGGCAGTTTCGTCGTTGCATCGATACCGAGCTTTCCACCCAGGCCCGATTGCGGTGATGCGAAGTCGAGATAATCGATCGGTGTCCCCTCGATCACCGTCAAATCACGGCCCGGATCGACATTGGTTGAGAGCGCCCAAATCACGTCGTTCCAGTCGCGGGCATTGATGTCTTCGTCGACCACGATCACAAATTTCGTGTACATGAATTGGCGTAGATACGACCACACGGCCATCATCACGCGCTTGGCATGTCCGGGATAGGCCTTCTTCATCGCCACCACGGCAACGCGGTACGAGCAGCCTTCTGGCGGCAACCAGAAATCGACGATTTCCGGGAACTGTTGCTGCAACAACGGCACGAACACATCGTTGAGCGCTTCGCCCAATACCGATGGCTCATCCGGTGGGCGCCCGGTATAGGTCGACAGGTAAATCGGTTTTTTCCGCATCGTAATCGCGGTCACGTTAAACACGGGGAACGGCTCTACCGAGTTATAATACCCCGTGTGATCGCCATAGGGCCCTTCGTCACCGTATTCGGATAGCGACACTTCGCCCTCTATGACGATTTCGGCGGTGGCTGGGACTTTGATCGGTTGGCTGACGCAGTCCACCAATTCGACCTTTTTACCGCGCAATAGCCCCGCGAATTGATATTCAGATAACGTATCAGGCACCGGCGTGACGGCGGCCAAGATCGTGCCCGGGTCGGCGCCTAACACGGCAGCGGCAGGCAAAGGTGCCGGTTTTTCGTCTTTCCAACGCTGATAATGCTGCGCCCCACCCCGATGTTTGAGCCATCGCATCAGCGTCTTGTTTTTGCCCAACACCTGCATCCGATAAATGCCAAGATTAAAGCCATCGCGTTTGTCACCACCCTTTTTATCATTGGGTCCCTGCGTGACCACCAACGGCCATGTGATCAGCGGCGCGGGCTCCCCCGGCCAACAAGTCTGAACGGGCAATTTGGTCAAATCGATATCATCGCCGCGCAGCACGACTTCTTGGCACACCGGGGTCGAAGACATCTTGGGTTTCATCGCCATCACGGATTTCAGCAATGGCAGCATTTCAACCGCTTCGCGCCAGCCACCCGGTGGTTCGGGTTGGCGCAGGAACGCTAAGGTCTCACCGATACTGCGAAGTTCGGATGGTTCGCGATTCATGCCCCAGGCGACGCGTTCTACCGTGCCGAACAAGTTCACCAGGACCGGCATATCCGATTGAGTCCCATCCCCATTGATGACATTTTCGAACAAGATCGCGGGTCCCCCCTCGGCAATCACCCGGGTTTGGATCTCCGTCATCTCTAAAACAGTGGAAACGGGGGTCGAAACACGGACCAAACGACCCTCGGACTCGAGCCGGTCGATAAATTCCCTTAAAGATGCGTAGGACATTGAAATACCTCTTTTATTGCCGGAGTTGACCCCGACTGCCCGGGACGGTCAAGAGGTATGAGAATTTTCAAGAAAGGACACCACGAGCATTGTCAATCCGGGGCCGATAAGATTAGAGTCATTCAAACCATCAAAGGGCCACCTTTTGTCGACCGTGTGGTGTGGGAATACGTTACGAATGGCCGACGGCACGACCAATACCGAAGAGATGATCAGCGCATCGAGTTTTCAGCGCCTGATTGATATCGGCATCGCACTGTCCGCAGAGCGTGACATCAACACGTTGATGGAAAACATTTTGTTGGAAGCCAAAAGTCTGGCCAACGCCGATGGCGGGACGCTTCATATCCGTACTGAAGACAATCGCCTTAAATTTGAGATCATGCGCACCGACAGCCTGAATATCGCCATGGGCGGCACCACGGGCAAGGACATCAATTTTCCACCGCTGGCGCTTTATGATTCGAAATCCGGCGAAGAGAACCACAAAAACGTGGCCTCATCGGCCGCACTGACGGGCGAATCAATTAACATCCCCGACGCTTATGAAAACGAAGGATTTGATTTTTCCGGCACCAAAAAATTCGATGAAGGCACGGGCTATCGGTCAAAATCATTTCTGTGTGTGCCGCTGAAAAACTCGCAAAACGAAGTCATCGGCGTATTGCAGCTATTGAACGCGATTGATCCCGACACCAACGAGGTCATTGAGTTCGGTAGCGACATCCAACCCTTGATCGAAGCCCTGTCATCCCAGGCAGCTGTCGCGCTTGATAACCAGCAGTTGCTGGCATCGCAGAAAAAGCTTTTGGATAGCTTTATCGAACTGATCGCATCAGCGATTGACGCCAAATCTCCCTATACCGGCGGCCACTGCCAACGCGTGCCGGAACTGACCAAAATGCTGGCAAACGCGGCGTGCGAGCAAAAAGATGGCCCGTTTGCTGATTTCGACCTGACCGAAGACGAATGGTACGAACTGCACATTGCAGCGTGGTTGCACGATTGCGGCAAGGTTACGACCCCCGAATACGTCGTCGACAAGGCGACCAAACTGGAAACCATTTACAACCGCATTCACGAAATCCGAAACCGATTTGAAATCGTCAAACGCGATCGTGTGATCGAACACATGAAAAAGGTCATGGCGGGGGGCGATGAAGAAACCCTTCGTGCCGAGTTGGAAGAAGAACTGGCCAAACTGGATGACGATTTCGCGTTTATTGCTGAAAGCAATGTCGGCGGCGAATTCATGGCACCAGAGCGCATCGAGCGAGTCAAAGAAATCGCCAACATCAAGTGGACGCGCACGCTGTCGGATCGGTTGGGATTGTCTTACGAAGAGATCAAACGGGCCGAACGTGAACCGGAACCGACCTTGCCCGTCGAAGAGAACTTACTGGCAGACAAATACGAGCATGTCGTCTATCGCGAAGGCCTAGAGGCCACCGCCGAAAGCGAAAACCCATGGGGCTTCCAGCTTGATGTGCCGGAGCACATGTACAATCTGGGTGAGGTGTATAACCTCTGCATCGCGCGCGGCACGTTAACCGAAGAAGAACGCTTCAAGATCAATGACCACATCGTGCAAACCATCATCATGTTAGAAGCGCTGCCGTTCCCGAAACACCTGGCCCGCGTCCCTGAAATGGCAGGTGGTCACCACGAAAAGATGGACGGGTCTGGTTATCCGAAGAAACTGAATAAAGACGATATGTCGGTGCCTGCACGTATCATGGCAATTGCCGATATTTTCGAGGCCCTGACCGCTGCTGATCGCCCATATAAAGCGCCCAAAAAACTCTCCGATAGCGTCAAGATCATGTCCTTCATGAAGAAAGACGCACACATCGATGATGAGTTATTCGAGTTGTTCTTAACGTCCGGGGCCTACAAAGAATATGCGGAACGGTTCTTGCTGCCCGAGCAGTTAGACGAGGTTGATATCAGCCAATACGTCACACCGCCTGAAGCCCCGGCTGATGCGCCCCCTGTCGCAGGCGAAGACGATTAATCTTACAACGATACCTGAGTTCATATGACGCGCGGCTGGTGGGATCATAGCCCCGATGAAAACGAGCGCTTAGCGCGTGCCTTCGGCTATCCCTATCATATTCCAGAGCATTCCTATTTGGTGGTCGATCAATCTTGGCAACCGCTGACTACCCAGCATGCCGAAGGCTACCGAGACAATCGAACGCCAGTACTCGCTGTCGGCTCCAACCAATCTCCCGAACAAATATTACGTAAATTCCAAGGCCCGGATTGGTCCCCGATCGCGTGCGAGAAATGTACGGTCGCGAACTTCGATACGGTATTTTCTGCCCATATCACCAGCTATGGCTCGATTGCTGCGGCGCTCCACCCATCACCAGGCACAACCGTCAGCTTGTTCGTGAATTGGCTGGATGACGCGCAACTCGAAGCCATGCATCCAACGGAATTGGGCCACGAAAACTATGTGTACGCGCGGCTGAAAGATATTGAATTGCATATCGAAAATGGCCCCACGTTATCCGAAGTCTATTTCTATCGCGGCAATGCCGGGGCCTATGCGCCATTGGGCGATCCGATCCCCCTTGCCGAGGTCATGGCCCCGGGTCGCCAATGGGCCGCTATGGGTCAACGCGATATTCAAGCGCATCTGACATCATCGATCGCCAATAACCTGAATGTTGATGAGTTCGTGCTTTCATCCATTTCTGAAGTTGATGAACGCAACCGCCGTCGTTCGCACATGGAGCGCACATCCCATCACTTTAATCATCCGCATGATGTTCTTTTGGGAACCGACAAGCTGAACCCATAAAATAAGCCCCCTCACCTGTCTCTCCCCCACAATACGAGGGGAAGGGACACTGCATAAGCAATTCTCGATTTAATCCCTCTTCCCCTGGAGGGGGAGAGGTTAGGTGAGGAGGAATATTAGGCCACACCCTTCGGCTTGCCGCCACCAATCGTGACCCGGTGCATAAGTCGCTTAAAGCCGTGATAGTCATTGATTGGATTATGCTGGCTGGCGTAATTGTCCCAAAACGCCATGGTCCCGGGCGTCCAATGGAGCCGGCAGGTAAATTCAGGGCGTGACTGGTGCGCGTACAAGAACTGCAATATTGGTGCGCTTTCCTCTTGCGTCAGTTCTTTGAACCGTTCCGTGTGGCCCGAATTGACGAACAAGGATTTTCGACCCGTACGGGGGTGCACAATCACGGCGGGATGCTCTGCAATCAAGGCCTTACGCTCGCCACCTTCTTCTTTGATGCGGTCCTCTCGGGTCCGGGTGACTTCGGCCTTGGCGGAATTTTGGATCACCGTCAGCGTTTCCAGATAGGATTGCAGGCTGGGCGACAGGGTCTCAAACGCCAAGTGCATGTTGGCAAACAGCGTATCACCACCGTAGGGGGGCAATTCGACCGCGTACAACATCGCCCCCATCGGCGGTTCTTCGAGGTACGTCGTATCGGCGTGCCAAATGCCGCCAAAATTGGCCCGCTCGTCAGGATTTTTAATGACCGGCACCACCTCGTCCGTGCCATCCAATCCTTTGACCATCGGATACGGAATCAACGGGCCGAACCGCGATGCAAAAGCCGCCTGACGTTTGGGTTCGAGATCTTGGTCGCGAAAAAAGATCACATGGTTTTCGTCCAGCGCCGTGGTAATTTCGGCAATCACATCGTCCGACAGATCAACGGAAAGATCGACACCAGAAACTTCGGCACCGATACTGCCCGCCGCGCGTTCAACAGAAATATGCTTGTATGTCGCAAAGGTTTTAGGTGGCTCCCAGTCGCTCAACATGGATATTCGCGCTCCCAAAGGCATTGTTATAAGGCTTGTTGTTCATAGGATAAGTTGCTGCGTGCACATGGGCAATTGTGATTGATGGTTATGTTTGGCGATATCAAGACAGGGATTGTCGCGAAATACCAAGCGGGTCGACCCCTATGATTCTACCGATTCCGTAACAGAAAATGGGTCCACGGATGGGCCATTCCCCGCGGGAGGAACGAAATGTCGAGTTTCAATAAAAAAGCGGATGCGGTGATCATTGGCCTAGGTGGCATCACCGGCGCATCGGTTGTGCATCACCTGATCGAACGCGGCTGGGAAAACATCATCGGCATTGATAAATCCGGCGTTCCGACCGACATCGGCTCGACCGGGCATGCATCTGATTTCTGCTTCAACACGATGCACGATCAGATGACCATTTTCACGACCAAATACAGCATCGACTTTTTCGAGGCGCGCGGTCGGTACGAGCGTATGGGCGGTATCGAAGTCGCCCGCAAAGGCGATGATGAGCGGATGCGGGAATTGGAACGCCGCGTCAGTTCGGGACGTGCCTTTGGCAGCCGTGTCGAAATGATCACGGCGAAAAAGGCCAAGGAACTGATGCCCTTGATCGAAGAAGACGTTATCCAAGGCGCACTTTGGGATCCGGACGCAGGCTTGGTCATCCCGCGCTCGCAAGTGGTCGCGGGAGAAATGATCCGCGACGCTGAAGAGTCCGGCAAACTCGAAGTCATGGCAAACACACCCTGTACCGGTCTTGATATCGTCAATGGCCGCATTCAGGGCGTTGAGACATCGCGTGGCTATATTGAAACACCGCAGGTTGTGGTGTGTGCAGGCTTGTGGGGTCGCTTGATTGCCGAAATGGCAGGTGAAGATTTGCCCGTGATGCCAGTCGATCACCCGCTGACGTTCTTTGGGCCCTATACCGAATTCGAAGGCACCGGCCACGAGATTGGCTATCCCCTGCTTCGTGATCAGGGCAACTCAGCCTATTTGCGAGATACTGGCGACCCGGCAACATCCGAAGGCGGCCAAATCGAATGGGGCTACTACGAAGAAAAAGAACCCCGCATGGTGCATCCCCGTGACCTACTGGAAAAAGAAGAAGCCCGCCTGTCACCTTCGCAACGCGACCTGGAAATGGAACAGATCATCGAACCGCTGGAACGGGCCATGGAACTGACGCCGATCCTGGGCGAGATTGGCTACAATGAAAAATGGTCGTTCAATGGGTTGCTGCAGGTGACCGCCGACGGTGGCCCATCGATTGGCGAGTCCCCAGATGTGCGCGGTCTCTGGTACGGCGTGTCGGTCTGGGTCAAAGACGGCCCCGGCACCGGCAAAGTGATCGCGGATTGGATGACCGATGGGCGGACAGAATTCGACCATCACTCCATAGACTACGCGCGGTACTATCCGATCCAGAAATCAGAGACGTTCATTCATGACCGCTGCTATGAAACGGCGTTCAAGATTTACAATCCGCCGGTCCATAACCGCGAACCCTATTCCAAGGGCCGCGGCCTGCGCTCTGCCCCCTACAACATTCGTGAACAGGAACTCGGCGGCTATTTCATGGAAATCGCAGGCTGGGAACGCGCGCACGGTTACGCATCGAACGAAGCCTCGCTGCTTGAAAAATACGCGGACCGCGTGCCAGTTCGCGAAAATGAATGGGACAACCGCCATTTCTGGCGCGTATCGAACGCCGAGCATCTGGAACTTTCGGAAAACGTCGGCATGATCAATCTGTCGCACTTCGCGATCTATGACGTATCTGGCAAAGATGCCGAGGCGCTGATGGAGTACGTATCATCATCCAAGGTCGCTGGTGACACACCGATCGGCAAAGGTGTCTACACTAACTTCTTGGATGCATGGGGCGGTGTGCAAGCCGACTTGACCGTATTGCGCCTGGGCGAAGACCGCTTCCGCGTCATTGACGGCGCCGATGCGGGCAACCGCGACGCCACGTACCTGCGCCGCATGACCCAGGACAAGGAATGGTCCGTCTATGTCGAAGACCGCACCGACCAGTTCGGCTGCATCGGTGTCTGGGGGCCTAACGCGCGTGAGAATTTGAAAAAACTCGCCGACGACCCGGCAGGGCTTGATGTTGAAAATTTCGCCTTTGGGGCGTGTAAGGACTTCACCCTGCGTGGTGTACCGGTTAAAGGCTTCCGTATTTCCTATGTTGGTGAGCAGGGCTGGGAATTGCACTTCCCGCTGTCATATGGCTTGGCGCTCTGGGACATGTTCGCTGAATTGGGCATCACACCGGTCGGTGTTGAAACCTATGCCAACACGCGCCGGCTGGAAAAAAGCTTGCGGCTTCAAAACGCCGATCTGCTGACCGAGTACAATTTGGTCGAGGCCGGATTGGCACGCCCGAAAGTCAAAGCCGCTGATTTCCATGGCAAAGAGGCATACCTGAAAATCCGCGATCGTGAACACCAGCCCGCCACACTCTGCACCATGATTGTCACCGACAACAAAGATCAGGAAGGCGTCGAGCGTTACATGCTGGGCAACTGTCCGATCGTCGATCCGAAAACCAACGAAGTGCTGATCGATAGCCAAGGCCGCCGATCCTACACAACATCCATCGCCTTTGGTCCGACGATTGGCAAGAACATCGCCCTTGGGTATTTGCCGCATGAATACTGCGAAGAAGGCCGCGCGCTTGAGATCGAATACTTCAACCAAAAATTCCCGATTGAAGTTGCCGCAGTCGGCTACAAACCACTCTACGATCCGAAGAACGAGCGGCCAAAGTCGTAGAAGCACCCAACAGCGTCTTCCCGGAAGCTACAGGCTATCCGGGATCTTGTTTCATAAAGCTAAATCGTTCGTGCATGACAAAAGGTCCCGGCTCTTCGCCACGCTCTGGCCGGGATGACACTCTCAAGAGGATAGCGTCCGCGCTATCGGTGATCTCTTTCGCCCCCGTAAACGTATAGTTTAATGGATAGAGGAGAGCATGATGCGCATGACACTTTTTGCCGTGGCACTGTTGTTGATAGCAGGTTTTGCAGCCCAGCCAACATACTCGAGCGATACTGACAAAGCCGTTGAGCAGTCGATTCAGAATGTGATCTCGTCGCAGATGGAAGCCTTTAAAGCTGGCGATGCATCCAAATCATTTTCTTTCGCAGCACCGCATATTCAGGCGCAATTCGGCAATCCAGATCGCTTCATGCAAATGGTACGGCATGGCTATCAGCCCGTTTATAAACCAAAGTATGTTGAGTTCGCGCATCTTGCCATGAGCCAAGATGGCCAATACGCACAACATGTTATTGTCCAAGCCCCCTCGGGTGAGGTCATGATGGCGGTCTATCCGATGATCCAAGACGAAGACGGCAACTGGCGCATCGCCGGCGTCCATTTGGCGAAACTGCCGCGAAAAAGCACCTGAACATCATGTCCAACGCGCAGGTCAATACCGCTGAGTCAGCGGACCTAAAGGTATTTTATGACGGTGCGTGCCCGCTGTGCCGTCGTGAAATCGACATGTATAAAGACCTAAAAGGTGCCGAGAGCATCAATTGGATCAACGTGCAAAGCTGCGATGCCGACGAAATCCCCCGCGATGTAACCCGCGATGAACTGCTGGGCCGCTTTCACATCCAATCATCGGATCAGTCGGTGAAATCAGGCGCGGCGGCATTCGTTGAAATCTGGCAAAAGCTGCCCGCATTTCGCTTTTTGGCTCGACTGGCCAAGATCCCCGGGGCCATGCCCGTACTGGAATTTGGCTATATCCTGTTCCTGAAAATCCGCCCGTTGATGCAAAAAGGGGTCGCCCGCATCACAAACGACAAGTTGCCGCATTCCGACACCCCAGCCAACTAGCCAGATATTCCAAATAGCTTAGTGTTTGCATAGGGTTGCAGCACATTAGACCTGTTTTAATGTCGCATCACATTCAGAAATTGTCTGCAAATGGACAGCGGGACGCGCAATTACATTCATATTGGATGAATCAACGCCCCGCTGGTGCGGGCGGGTTTCTGCTGGGAGGCAAGCCATGTCCGACGAAGAAGATATCATCCTTTCGGAATTGAATGATGAAGAACTCGTGCAGCAAATGCACGATGATCTGTATGATGGTCTCGCCGATGAAGTCGTCGAGGGAACCCAAATCCTTTTGGATCGCGGCTGGACCCCTTATGACACGCTGACCAAGGCCCTGGTCGAAGGCATGCGTATCGTTGGCATCGATTTCCGCGACGGTATTTTGTTCGTCCCCGAAGTGCTGATGGCGGCCAACTCCATGAAAGCGGGCATGGGTATTTTGCGTCCATTGTTGGTCGAAACCGGTGCACCAAAAATGGGCAAGATGGTGATCGGCACCGTCAAAGGCGACATTCATGACATTGGCAAGAACTTGGTCGGGATGATGATGGAAGGCGCTGGATTCGAAGTCGTCGACCTGGGCATCAACATCGACGTTGATACCTATTTAAAAGCCCTTGAAGAGCACCAGCCTGAAATCCTGGGTATGTCGGCACTGCTGACAACGACGATGCCGTACATGAAAGTGGTCATCGACACCATGGTCGAAAAAGGCATTCGCAACGACTATGTTGTCTTGGTCGGTGGCGCACCATTAAACGAGGCTTTTGCCGACAGCATCGGCGCCGATGCCTATTGTCGCGACGCCGCCGTCGCCGTTGAAACCGCCAAGGAGTGGATGTCGCGTCGCCAAGGCACGGCATTGGCCGCCGGCTAGGCCGGCTCTTGGCAGACCGCGAGCATAAGCGGTGCGCCCCCTTTTGATTATTGCTTGCGGTGCCCTGGCCCGAGAAATCGGCTGGGTGATCGATGCCAACGGCTTAGATGACGTCGACCTGACGTGTCTGCCCGCCGAATTGCATAATCGCCCCGACCGCATCCCAGATGAAATGCGCCACAAGATCGACGCCAATCAGGACAAATACGCGCGCATCGTCGCGTTGTACGCGGACTGCGGCACTGGTGGTGAATTGGATGCCCTATTGGCTGAAAAGAATGTGGAACGGATTGGCGGCGCGCATTGCTATGCGTTCTATGCGGGCGAAGACACATTCAGTCAGATGCACGAAGACGAGTTGGGTACATTTTACGTCACGGACTATCTGGTACGCTTTTTTGATCGCTTGATGATAAAGGGACTGGGCCTAGACCGGCACCCGGAACTTCGCGACATGTATTTCGGCAACTACACGCGATTGATGTATCTGGCGCAGACAGACGACCAAGCGCTTAAGGACGAGGCACAGGCTGCGGCAGACAAGCTCGGCCTTCAATACGCCTATCACTTTACAGGTTACGGCGGGCTCGGCGATTTTATTACCCATCAGGTGGCAAAGGGACACTAACAGAATGGCACAGGTCACGGTCGTGTATTGGCGCGATATTCCGGCACAAGTCATCGTCAAAGCGGGACGCAAAGCGGCGAAGCGCGAACTTTCAGCAAAGTTCCAAGAGGCCATCGATATGGCGGCGATGCGCGCCAAAGCGATTGGGACTGATGCGTATCTGAATGATTGGCGGCGTGATGTGGTGGCCGAATGCGATGGTGATTTAGAGGGCGAAGCAGATAAATGGCTTACGCAGCTATATAGCGATTATGATGATGCGCGCGTCGATGCCCTGGTGGCAAACAAAGGCTATGCCAAAGAGAACAGTGATGCTTAAAAAGTTCCGTAAATCACTCGCCTACGAGCCCAGCGGTGTCAGCGCCGTTCGCCGTCAACGAGCGCGGTACTCCATTCGGCTGTGGTCGGTCAGAAATGCCGCAATCTTTGAGCGTGTTTATAATTTGATGGCCGATGTCCTGCTGAAGCTGCATCCGCTGTGGAATGCCATCGGCTATCATCGGGTCGAGCGTCCGGTCGTTATCGTTGAAAAAGCTGTCAAAAGCTTTTTGTTCGATTGTCGGATGTGCGGGCAATGCGCATTGTCCGATACTGGGATGTCGTGCCCGATGAATTGCCCAAAACAACTGCGGAATGGCCCCTGTGGCGGTGTCCGCGCCAATGGCAACTGCGAGGTAGAACCTGACATGCCGTGTGTTTGGGTCCAGGCGTGGGAAGGATCGCAGCGCATGAAATCCCACGAGAATATCATAACGGTTCAAAAACCCGTGGATCAAAGCCTGAAAGATACGTCCGCCTGGTTACGGGTCACCGCGCAAAAGGCGGCAGAGAAAAACCTCACATCCGAGACCACATCATGAACGGTGATATTCACGAAGATTATACGATCATTCCCGAGGGCCATTCATCCCGTGGACGGTTGGAACGCATCCTTCGCCGTGGCGAATTCGCCGTCACTGCTGAATTGAACCCGCCCGATAGCGCCGATCCCAACGAAGTTTATGAGCGCGGTGCCGTGTTTGATGGTTGGGTCGATGGGATCAACGCAACCGATGGATCAGGTGCCAACTGTCATATGTCGAGCGTCGGGATTTGTGCACTGCTAACCCGGGTGGGCTACGCACCGATCATGCAGATCAGCTGTCGGGACCGAAACCGCATCGCCATTCAGGGCGACGTGCTGGGTGCTGCGGCGATGGGGGTGTCGAATATTCTCTGCCTGACTGGGGACGGGGTCCAAGCTGGGGATCAACCGGGCGCAAAACCGGTGTTTGATTTCGATTGTATGTCACTGTTGGAAACCATCCGCACCATGCGCGACGAGGGTCAGTTCCTATCCGGTCGCAAGATCAACAACCCACCACAGGTTTTCCTGGGTGCAGCCATCAATCCATTTGCACCACCATATGATTTTAGGCCGCTGCGATTGAAGAAAAAGATCGAGGCTGGCGCGCAGTTTGTTCAAAGCCAATACTGCTATGATGTGCCCCTGCTTCGGGAATATATGAAGCGCGTGGTCGATATGGGTCTGCACGAACAGTGTTATATTCTGATCGGTGTCGGCCCGATGGCTTCGGCCCGAACAGCGAAATGGATCAGATCGAATGTTCCCGGTGTGCACATTCCGGACAACATCATCGCCCGCCTTGAAGGCGCCGAAAAACAAAAAGAAGAAGGTAAGAAATTGTGCATTGATTTGATGCAAGAAATTCGCGAGATCGAGGGCGTGTCAGGCATTCACGTGATGGCCTATCGACAGGAAGAATTCGTCGCGGAAATTGTTCACGACAGCGGTGTTTTGCGAGATCGACAACCATGGCGGAGAGAGCTTAATCCGGGAGATCCGGCCGCTATAGAATTCGCTGAAAAGCACGCCGCGTCGGTCGCCGCGACTGAGAATTGATGGGTCGCGTTTTGAACAGTTTGGCCCCTCGGAAACCGCTACTTAGTTTGATACACCGGGATTGCCGGTCACCGCATTTTGGGGAGATACGACGTTGACCAGAACAGTTGTGAGTTCAGCGACCAAAGAAGTCATCATCGGCTTTGACCAGCCATTTGTCATTATCGGCGAACGTATTAATCCGACAGGTCGCAAGCTACTGGCCGCCGAAATGGCCGAAGGTGACTACTCGCGTGTCGAGTCCGACGCCCTCGCCCAAGTCGCTGCCGGTGCACAAATGTTGGATGTGAACGCAGGCATCCCCTTGGCCGACGAGCCAAAAATTTTGGCCGAATGTGTACAATTGGTCCAAGGGCTCACCGATGTTCCGCTGTCGATTGATAGCTCCATCGTCGAAGCACTGGAATCTGGCTTATCGGTCTATCAAGGCAAGGCATTGGTCAACTCTGTGACCGGAGAAGAAGAACGCCTGGAAGTGGTGCTGCCGTTGATCAAAAAGTACGGCGCTGCCGTGGTCGCGATTTCAAACGACGAAACGGGTATCTCCGAAGACCCCGATGTTCGTTTCGAAGTGGCTAAAAAAATTGTCGAGCGGGCTGCTGATTTTGGCATCCCCCGCGAAGATATCGTTGTCGATCCGCTGGTCATGCCCGTCGGCGCATTGAATGACGCCGGTCGTGCGGTCCTGCATTTGATCCGCCGTCTGCGTGAAGAACTCAAGGTCAACACGACCTGTGGTGCATCCAACTTCTCGTTTGGCTTGCCGAACCGTCATGGGCTGAACGCCTCTTTCTTGGCCATGGCCATGGGCGCAGGCATGACATCAGCGATCACCAACCCGCTGCACGACCCTGAAATGCAGGGCATCATGGGTGGCAACGTGGTCATGGGGCACGATCCGAACTGTGCAAAATGGATTAAGAAATTCCGCGAACCCGCGCCCGAAGGAGCTGAAGGTGCAGGGGGCCGCCGCGAAGGCCGTCGCCGTCGCAGAGCTTAAATCAAATGGAACGGTCTGTGCCTGACGGAGATCAGTCAGCGTTTGTCGTCTTTATGCCCTCGGGTCGTCGAGGGCGGTTCCCTATTGGCACGCCAATCTTGGATTGCGCGCGGCAATTGGGTGTAGACATCGACAGCGTTTGTGGCGGGCGCGGCATTTGCGGTCGTTGCCAAGTCTTGGTCGCCGAAGGTGAATTCGCGAAACACGGAATCACCAGTCAGCTTGATCACGTCAGCCCTCGCGGCGAACCAGAAAACCGTTACGACAGTCGCAAGGGTTTGGCCCAAGAACGCCGCCTGAGTTGTCATGCGCTATTGTGGGGTGACGTCGTCATCGACGTGCCGCCAGATAGCCAAGTGCACAAGCAGATCGTCCGCAAACGAGCCGAGATCCGCGACATTAAAATGGACCCCGCCATTCGACTACATTATTGCGAAGTCGAAGAGCCGGATATGCATAATCCTCTTGGTGATTTTGAACGCCTGAGCAAAGCGCTACGCGAACAATGGGACATCGAAGACTTAGAAGAGATCGACATCCGCGAACTTCGTAGCCTACAAAAGGCACTACGAGATGGAAGTTGGACGGTCACCGTCGCCGTTCATCGTGGCGTGCGAATTACCGGCATCTGGCCCGGTTTCATGGATAAGGCATTCGGCATCGCCTTTGATATCGGGTCCACCACTATTGCCGGCCATCTGTGTGATTTATCGACCGGCGAAGTGCTGGCATCTGGTGGACTGATGAATCCGCAGATTCGTTTCGGCGAAGATCTGATGAGCCGCGTTTCCTATATCATGATGAATCCAGGCGGCGAGCGTGACCTGATTGACGTTATTCAAGAAGCGATCAGCCAATTGGCCAAAGATATTATTTCAGATGCGGGTGTCGAGGCCGACAAGGTTTTAAACGTCACCGTGGTCGGGAACCCGATCATGCACCACCTGTTTTTGGGCATTAACCCGATCGAGTTGGGCGGCGCACCATTTGCCCTGACATCAAATTCTGGCATGACCCTATGGGCGACCGAGGTCAATTTGACGACGGTTAACCCAGATGCGCGGGTGTATATGCTGCCCTGTATTGCAGGCCATGTCGGTGCCGATACGGCGGGCGTCATTCTATCCGAAGAGCCATACCTACGTGACGAAATGACATTGATTGTCGACGTCGGAACCAATGCCGAAATCGTGCTGGGCAACCGACACCACTTGTTGGCCGCGTCATCACCTACAGGCCCCGCATTCGAAGGGGCGCAAATTTCATCAGGGCAACGCGCCGCTCCCGGTGCGATTGAGCGCATTCGCATCAATCCGGAAACGCTCGAGCCCCGCTTCAAAGTGATCGGTAGCGATTTGTGGTCCGATGAGGCCGGCTTTGCCGAAGAAACCGCAGCGACTGGCGTGACGGGCATTTGTGGCTCTGGCATCATCGAGGCCCTGGGCGAGATGCTACTGGCAGGTCTGTTGCTATCCGAAGGCACCATCGATGGCACCATGGCCTCCAAATCATCCCGCGTCCAAGCCGATGGCCGAACGTTTAAGTATCACATCCATGACGGCGATGTGCCTATCACCGTCACGCAAAACGATATTCGCGCCATTCAATTGGCCAAGGCGGCGCTGTACGCCGGGGCTGCACTGTTGATGGATAAAATGGAAGTCGATCACGTCGACCGGATCGTACTTGCAGGCGCTTTCGGAACCCATATCGATCCCAAATACGCGATGATCATTGGCATGATCCCAGACTGTGGGTTGGACCGTGTTGTGGCCGCCGGAAATGCGGCGGGCACCGGGGCGCGGATCGCCCTATTGAACCAGCAAAGCCGTGACGAAATTCAACGGATCGTTAAAACCATCACCAAGGTTGAAACTGCGGTGGAGCCTCGGTTCCAGGAACATTTTGTCAAAGCGATGTCCCTGCCCCACCTGGATGCCCCTTATCCGCAGCTGGAGGCAGAAGTGCCAGAGCTAACATCCCGTCGCTTCACCGTGCCAGAGGGTCCGTCTAGCGAGGATGGCGGCCGCCGTCGACGGCGACGGGGGCGCTAAACAACAGCTGACACCGTCGCAATAACAAACCTAGCATTGCCAGCACGCCCAAAAATACCTACCACTCGGTATGAGTTCCGAAACGTCGATCTACTGGCACAAGCGCACATGGCGTATCGCCGCCCCGGTCATTATCACCAATATCTCGGTCCCGATGCTGGGTGCTGTGGATACGGCTGTGGTTGGTCGGCTGCCAGGGCCTGAATATCTGGGCGCTGTGGCGGTCGGCGCGCTAATCATTTCAATGATGTATCACGGCTGCAATTTTTTGCGCATGGGCACGACAGGGCTGACGGCACAATCATTTGGCGCGCGTGATGGGGACGAAGTTCGAACCTGGCTTGGCCGCGCCCTTTTAATAGGGCTAGCGCTTGGCGCAGTCTTTATCGCCCTGCAATGGCCGATTTATGAGGTTGCACGCTTGGTCGTGAACCCCAGTAACGCGGTCGATCCCCTGACCCAGGCTTATTTCCAGGTCCGCATTTGGGGGGCGCCGGCAGCGTTGGCCAACTATGCGTTACTGGGCTGGTTCTTTGGGATTCAAAACACCAAAGCGGCATTGATCACGCAAGTCTATATGAACGGGATGAATATCATCTTGGATATTTGGTTTGTACTTGGCTTGGGCTGGGGGGTCGAAGGTGTCGCCTGGGCGACCATCATTTCAGAATACACCGCGCTTTTCCTGGGTCTAATCATCGCAAGCATGTCGCTGAAAAGGTTCGGCGGTCGGTTTTATTTGAGCGAATTGCGCGAGACTGGGCCACTCCGTCGTATGCTAGGTGTGAACCGTGACATCTTCATCAGGTCGATGTGCCTGCAAATGGCGTTTGTCACGATTACGTCGATTGGCTCTCGGCTGGGCGATACCACGTTGGCGGCTAATGCGATTTTACTTCAAATTCAGGTGTTCATTGCCCAGGGGTTGGATGGATTTGCGACTGCGGCCGAGGCTCTGACAGGCGAAGCCAAGGGGGCCAAGCGACGCGACCGATTTGACGCAGCCGTTAAGGCTTCGACCATCTGGGCCGGTGGGTTAGCGATATTTTTCTGCGGTTTGACCGCATTGTTGGGCCCATGGGTCATCGATACCCTGACAACGGTCGAGAGCGTTCGAGAAGTAGCACGCACGTATTTAATCTGGAGCATCATTTTACCTGCAATATCGATCTGGAGCTTCCAACTGGACGGCATCTTTATCGGCTGCACGTGGTCGCGCCAGATGAGGGATTCCATGATCCTGTCGTTGATCATTTTTCTTGGTACCGTGGCCGTCTTACACAGCTGGTATGGGAACCACGGCCTATGGGCCAGCTTTGCCATCTTTATGGTCGCACGGGCGATCACCATGGCGTGGCTGTTCAAAGATCTGCGTAAAACAGTGGGAGACTAAGGTCCGCACTTACGTTTCTAGGCGGCGCTCTTCGCTTGGCGTTTGCGAGAAATGTTCGCGGTAACATTTTGAGAAATGCGACGCAGAAACAAACCCACACGCCAGGGCAACGCTGAGAATCGGCAGGCTTGTCTGGCGCAATAAATACCGGGCACGCTTTAACCGCAGCGCCAGGTAATACTTCGTCGGTGCGGTGCTCAAATACTTGCGGAACAAACGTTCCAGCTGGCGCGTTGATAATCCAACATTTCTGGCCAAGTCCGAGCAGTTAAGCGGCTCTTCGATGCTGTTCTCCATCTCTTCGATGACGGCCAGCAACCGTGGATGCGAAACGCCTAAGCGCGTGCGTAGTTGCATACGCTGTCCTTCATCGCCCTCGCGCATACGATGATGGATGAGCTGATCAGAAACAGCTGAGGCAATGGCCGACCCACACTGTAAGGCAATCAATTTCAGCGACATATCCAATGCCGCGGTCCCGCCCGCACATGTGTATCGGTTGCGGTCAACTTCGTATAGCTCTGGGACAACCTCTAACTCGGGGTAATCCTCTATGAACGCGGGCATATTCTCCCAATGGATGGTCGAGCTATAACCATCCAATAATCCGGCCTGCGCCAGCACTTCTGATCCCGTGCAGATCGCGCCCATCGCCGTGCCATGGGTCGCCAAACGGCGTAATTTTTGTATCAAGGCCGTCGGCACATGCTTGTTCGCGTTCAAACCGGAACAGACGAATACGGTATCCAAGTTATCCATGTCGTTGACGCTGCCATCGACGTTGACGGCCATGCCGTTACTACCGATCACCGGCTCGCCGTCTAGCGAGTAGGATTTGCAAAGGTAATAGTTTTCCTCGGAGATTCGATTGGCCACGCGAAAAGGTTCAACACCTGCGCTGAACCCCATCATCGTGAATTCTGGTGACAGGAAGAAGCCGATACGATGCGGCTTCCCCACATCCGAGGACCCAAACATAGACTACGACTTTCGCAAAATGTGCTACGTGCACTGTTCGACATTCGACGATACTTCACGAATTCCGACATGAAAATAGGGAAATGACAAATGTGTAAATACTGTCAAAATCCCGATATCAGGGCGTTCCCGTGCAAATGCCCCCTGTGTAGGAGAGCTTAATGAAAGTTTTTGATCGCGATGAATACGACGCCCGTGTGAAACGGGTGCAGGCTCAGATGAATGCCAATGGCTTCGATCTGTTACTCAGTTGCGACCCAGCAAATATGAACTATTTGACTGGCTACGATGGCTGGTCATTTTACACGCCTCAATTGGTCGCGGTCCCCGCCAACGGTGACGAGCCCATCTGCATCGTGCGGGGCATTGATCAGCCTGGGGGTGTCGTCACATGTTATCTGCGTGAAGAGAATATCCTCGGTTATCCCGACGATTATGTTCAGTCGACCGACAAGCACCCAATGGAATGGATGGCGGAGGTTTTCATATCTCGTGGTCTGGACACCGGGACCATCGCGGTCGATATGGATGCATATTATTATTCCGCTCGGGCACATGCAGCGCTGGTTGCGGCACTTCCGAATGCGGCATTCGTTGATTCTGGGAAGCTGGTAAACTGGGCACGGTTGATCAAAAGCGATGCGGAAATCCGCTACATGCGCGAGGCAGCACAGTTGATTGAACTGGCGATGCGCGCGGGCATTGATGCAATCAACCCAGGAGTGCGGCAATGCGATGCGGTGGCTGATATCCAAAATGCGCAGATACGAGGTAAGTCTGAGTTTGGAGGCGAATACACATCTCTGGTCCCGATGCTGCCGACGGGCGAAGGGACAACGACGCCGCACCTGACGTGGAATTCAGAGCCCTTTAAAGAAGGAGAGCCGACGATCTTGGAACTCGCAGGGTGTCGCAATCGATATCACTGCCCGATGTCACGCACGGTTCACCTGGGCCCACCCCCGGAACGCATGACAACGGTCGCCAAGGTCGCCGTAGAGGCCATCAACACCACCATAGATATGATGAAACCTGGGGTGACCTGTGAAGAGGTTCAGGCGGCATGGACAGCCGTGGTCCAACAGCATGGCATCGAAAAAGATTCCCGGATGGGATATTCCATCGGACTGAACTATCCACCCGACTGGGGCGAGCACACACTTTCGATCCGCCCCGGCGACACAACGCCACTTCAAGCTGGCATGACGCTACATGTCATGCCAGGTATCTGGCTGGACAACTGGGGGGTTGAAATCAGCGAGCCTGTGCTAATCACAGAAAAAGGCGCAGAAAAATTCTGCACCTTTCCCCAAGAGCTTGTTGTTAAAACTTAAACCTAGCCAGCGCTGAGACCGCGAAGTCTTTCAGAACGTCGCCGAAGGATTTCAACCGTTGCCAGCAGCATGATCGAAATACAGATCAGGATCGTTGCCACTGCCAGGATTGTCGGGCTGATGGATTCGCGAATACCCGCCCACATCTGACGTGGGATGGTTTGCTGTTCCACAGACGCCACAAACAAGACGACAACAACTTCGTCGAAAGATGTGACAAAAGCGAACAACGCACCCGAGACCACACCCGGCAAGATCAACGGCATGATGATCTTAAAGAACACTGTCGTTGGGTTCGCACCCATCATTGCACCAGCACGGGTCAACGAGTGGTCAAATCCAGTGAGTGTTGCGGTCACGGTAATCACCACGAAGGGCGTGCCGAGAACCGTGTGAGCCAAGATGATACCCAAATACGTCCCCGTCAGCGGGATAAAGTCACTGATCGTTGCATAGAAGAAGAAGATACCAGCAGCGGTAATAACGATGGGAACGATCATCGGCGAGATTAACAAGCCCATGAAGATACCCTTAAACGGCATCTCTGACCGAGACAATCCAAGCGCCGCCAGGGTTCCCAGTGTTGTTGCCAGGATCGTCGACGCAACCGCGATGATGAACGAGTTCTGAATAGATCGCTGCCAAATTTCTTTGGAAGCAAAGTCCTCATACCACCGGAGTGAAAATGCGTCTGGATCAAAAGACAGCATCTCTGAGGTGAATGTGAAGTAAGGTTCGGCGTTAAAACTAAGCGGGATGATAACCAGAATTGGCGCAATCAAGAACAAGAAGACGAGTGCGCAAATCGCAATGAACATCCAATGCCAAATTTTTTCGACGGGACCGGCGTGATCTGGAAGGGATACCTGACTCATTTTCTTTTACCCCATGCTCAGTTTGTCGATACCGACAATTTTGTTGTAAAGCCAATAGAGGATAATCACCCCTGTGAGCAGCAACCCACCGAGCGCTGCTGCCAATCCCCAGTTCAGCGATTTCTGCATATGGAATGCGATCATATTGGAGATCATCTGGCCATCCTGGCCACCGACCAGCGCCGGAGTGATGTAGTACCCGATTGCCAAAATAAAGACTAAGAGACTACCCGCACCAATGCCGGGCAAAGTGTTTGGAACGTAAACACGCCAGAATGCCAGGAACCTATGTGCGCCCAAACTCTCGGCCGCCCTGAGGTAACTTGGTGGAATCGTCTTCATCACACTATAAAGCGGCAAGACCATGAACGGCAGCAAGATCTGCGTCATCGCAATGACGGTCCCTTGCGCATTAAATATCAATTGTATTCGATTTTCATCAGCGAGTAGTCCCGTCCAGACCATGATGTCATTCAACACACCCTGCGTCTGTAGCAAGACAATCCATGATGTTGTGCGGACCAACAACGATGTCCAGAATGGCAGTAGCACCAATATCATCAATAAGTTCGAATGTCTCATCGGCAAACTGGCGAGCAAGTAAGCGATGGGGAAACCCAATATTAGACATGCTATGGTCACCACGATACTCATCCATGCGGTTCGAATGAACAGATCCACATAGATTTGATAATCTTCGCCGATTTTGACGACGTCACCTTCGACATTTAACTGTCGGTCGACGGCGGCCAAATAGTTGACAGGTGTGATGGTGGGAGAGAGACGTTTAATTGTCGCCCAAGTCTCAAGTTCACCCCATTCTTTTCTAGATTTCAAAAATGCCTCTTTGAATGGAGGCTCCATGCGAGCCGCCCGTCGGGCAGTGCCCGTGAACACGCTCCGCAATCCCGGCGTTTCAAAGTTCATCCGGGTCGCTACTTTACCAATTTCGCGAGATTCCCGGGCAGCCACAAGGTCTTCGCGCAATGCTGCAAAAACAGGCTCATCCGGGACGTCTTTGCCGTCCCAGTTCGCCAGCGCTTCGACGGTCAGCGGCATATGCTGGGCGATAAGTGGGTTCTCAACAGACCGATATAGCATCAATGCGATCGGGTAGAGGAAAGACATAAAGATGAAGAGGAATAACGGCGTCACCAATAACAACGCCCTGATACGCTTCTGACGTTCCGCAATCGCCAATGACTCTCTTAACGGTCGCCCGTCAGCGGTAGTAAGCGCTTCGCTCATTTTGCCACCTGATCCCTGTTGTGCCCTGTCGTTTGCTTTTTGTTTGGGTTCTTTTTGAACCCTTGTCGTTCTATCGGGTTCTTCACGGACCCTTGTAATTCTGTCGGGTTCTTCACGAACCCTTGGTCTCAATAATCATCAAAGTGGTTTGGGGACGGCTATATGCCGTCCCCGCCCCAAAAAGATAGCTTAGTTGGCCAACCAAGAATTAAAGCGGTTGTTAAACTCGTCTTGACGGTCAGCCCAGAACTCAAAATCGTTCTGAAGTGCCGTTTTGAAGTTAGCAGCTGCAGTCGGCATGTGCGGACCCATCTCGATGTCAGCTTCGGCATGTTTACCGATCAGCGGAATCGAGGATTGACGCACAGGACCGTAGGAAATCCATGCAGCTTGGCCAGCAAGACGCTTGGTGTCCGTAGAGAACTTCAAGAACTCAAGCGCTTTGTCTTTGTTCGCAGCACCTTTTGGAATGCCCCAGAGGTCCAAGTCAAACACTTGACCATCCCAGACAATTTCAAATGGCTTATTCTCAACAGCAATCGCGTTGAAGATACGACCGTTGTAAGCAGTGGTCATTGCAACTTCGCCGTCAGCAAGAAGTTGTGGTGGCTGTGCACCAGCTTCCCACCAAACGACATCATTTTTGATTGAGTCGAGTTTGGCAAATGCGCGATCAACACCAGCGTCGGTTGCGAGCATTTCATAGACTTTGTCGTTAGAAACACCGTCTGCAATCAATGCCATTTCCAAGTTTGCCTTTGGCGTTTTACGCATTCCGCGCTTGCCAGGGAATTTCTTGGTGTCAAAGAAGTCAGCCATCGTTTTTGGCCCACCACCAGGGAACTTGTCCTTGTCGTATGCATAGATGGTCGACCAAACGATCGTACCCACTGCGCAATCGGTGATGGAACCTGGGATGAAGTCTTTCTCAGCAGGTGTGCCATCGTCGCCAGGAGGCAAGATGGATGCGTCGATAGGCTCAAGCAAGCCTTCGTCACAACCGCGAACTGCGTCAGACATTTCAAGATCAACGATGTCCCATTTTACGCTACCAGCTTCAACCTGTGCTTTGATTTCAGCCAAGCCGCCTGAGTAGTTTTCGGATAAGATGTTGATCCCAGTCTTTTTAGTGAAAGGCTTGTGATAAGCCTCAACTTGGGACTTGGTGTAAGCACCACCCCAAGAGACGACCGTGAGGTCTTCTGCTTGTGCAGAGGAAACAGCTAATGTTCCCAGTACAAGCGCACCCGCCGCAGCGAATGTCGTCATTTTTGATTTGATAGTCATAAGTAACAGACTCCCTGATTTTTTGTTACCAGTTCAAAATTTGGGCGGCTTTCCCGCCCATCATGCCCGCATATGCGGGCGTGGCATGAATTTTTGCCATGCCTATTATCCGAGCCTCAATTATGCATCGAGGGCTCGGCAATCTTCCATTTTCCAGCCAAATGTGACTTCGGTACCCTCTTTGAGGGATGCCAGCGCTGACGTGTTCGCAATTTTGACCACAAACTCGTCATCACCACAGACCGATGCGCGGGTTCGAATATGATCACCTAGGTAAATCAACTCTTCGACCTTCGCCTTGAAGACGTTTGGATAAGCGCCTTCATCTGGGTTAAGGGCGACACGCTCTGGGCGGATCGACAACGTAGTTTTGTTGCCAACGCCCTCAGTATTTACGTTCAGCGCTTTGATGATTGAGCCGTTCACATCAACTGTGACCGAGTCGCCATCGGCTTCTTTAATGTCACCAACAAGAGTGTTGTTCTCACCGATGAACTGAGCCACGAACGCATTGTCCGGACGCTCATAAAGTTCATCAGGTGGCGCCAATTGTTGAATAACACCATCATTGAAAACCGCAACTCGGTTCGACATCGTCAAAGCTTCGGATTGATCGTGCGTCACATAGACAACTGTAACGCCGAGGTTTTCGTGAATGTGTTTAATTTCGTACTGCATTTGCTCTCGCAACTGCTTATCCAAGGCGCCGAGCGGTTCATCCATCAGAACCAATTCTGGATCAAAAACAAGAGCACGGGCAACGGCCACACGCTGCTGCTGTCCACCAGATAATTGCGCCGGACGGCGATCGCCGAACGCGCCAAGTTGCACCATGTCGAGCGCCTTATTGACCCGGCTCTCGATTTCGCTTTTATCGATCTTCCGGACTTCAAGCGGAAATGCCAAGTTTTCGGCTACAGACATATGCGGGAACAATGCATAGTTCTGGAAAACCATTCCAATGCCGCGCTTGTGCGGCGGCACGTTGTTAATCGGCTGCCCATCCAAATAGATCTCACCATGAGTTGCCGGCTCAAAACCTGCCAACATCATCAGGCATGTTGTCTTACCGGAGCCCGAGGGGCCCAGCATCGTGAGGAATTCACCACGTGCAACATTTAGGTTGAGATCTTTAACGACGAGGACTTCGCCATCATAACTTTTTTGTACTGAATCGAATACGACTAGCGGATCATCTGATTCCGTCATACCAACCTGAGCCATCCCTGTTTCGTTTCAATGCGCCGTTGTGGCGTCATCTTACCTTACCTGTCGTCTATGCGCCTTTTCGGCGTCTTTCGTTGATCGCAACAATCGAGAGGATCAGTATGTCCGAGAGATTTGTGCCAACAATATTAGCAATCCGACATTTTTTGTCGCAGCTTTTTCTGGCACGCCCCTCACAAATTCCCTCAATAAATTCCCTCAATATTGTGCGATGCAAGGTGAGGCTAACATGAAACTGAAACAAAACTCAAACGCTGTCTCGAATCAGGTAAGCGCTATCAATTTCTTGCCGCATCAATGAGAACATCTGCTGTTTTACGTGCTGTCTCTTCCCAGGAGTACATTTTGGCGCGCTCAATACCAATACCGGAGAGTTCTTCGCGTCGTGCATCATTTTGAAGCAACCCCGAAATCACCCGTGCCATATCGTCGGCGTCGTAAGGGTCAAAATACTCGGCAGCTTCCCCTGCAACTTCTGGCATGGCCGCCGTGTTTGAACACGCAATAGGCGTACCGCATGCCATCGCTTCGACCAATGGGTTGCCGAAAGTTTCGACAGTTGAAGGGAAGACGAAGAGCGCACACGTTTGATAGCGCTTCAATAATGCATCCTGATTCAAATTTCCATTAAATGTAATATGATTGGTAAGTTCGGCTGACTCTATTTGAGCCTCAATTCTCTTAAAATAAATAGGATCAACAGGGGCTCCTGCTATACGCAGCCTGATCTTTGGATAGTTTTTTACAATGATCGAAAGAGCTTCTATTAGAGTGTGCAGATTTTTTTGAATATAGATGTCGGATACGACAAGAATCTCTGAGTTTTTTCGCTCGCCAAAAGGGCTAGGTTTGAAAACGGGGTTTACACCATGTGAAACAACTCGCATTTTCCTCGCAAATATGCCCTGCATTCCCCCCGTTGCGGATATTGACGCATATTCTGATACAGCAATGGCCGCCTTTGCTCGAGCAAGCGAAAAAATCGTGCCGAAGAACAATAACAACCAATATAATTGTTTCGAAATGCGCCGCTCAACAAACGCTACACTTAATGCATTTCGCATCAAAAGGACAGATCTTGAAAAAAGCAACGGCCCATAGTTGGCCGGAGAAAACAAAACATCATAGTTGAGGCTTGACGCTTTTTTCGGGAGGATGACTTGCTCAAAGTACATCATGTACCAAAGAGTATAGTTAAAATTCATCGTATGCGGGGTGATGTTTTCAAGTCCATCCAAGTCAATTATACCCAGTTGATTCCGATGAAGGCATATATGGACATCTATCCTCCGGTCCTTGTTCAACAACGGAAGGATGTTGTTTAGATAGGTTAAACCTCCTCCGCTTTTTGAATGAAGCGCGTTGATAAGCACCCGAACTGGTTTTTGAGTGTTTTGAGAGGCTCCCTGTAATGTTCCGGCGCTTTTCAGGCTCTGAAAAATATTGTCAACTCTCAGATCCCAGGAGTGCTCTGCAATTGCTATGTCACGGGCATTTTCTCCAGCAGTTTTTCTCCAATTAGGATTTGCGCCTACAAACGAAATCGCCTCTCTCAATTGCGATACGTCACTGGGTGAAATACGAACTCCAAAAATTTTTCCGCGCTCAATGCTTTGTGGAAAGTCCTCATCCGAAATTCTTGGGCAATCTCGTAAAACGTCTTTCATCTGACCTAGATCGCTACTAATAACTATTTTCTGTGAAGCCATATATTCGTAAAGTTTCGTCGGCGATCCAAAAAATTCGGTCTGGTCTGTATTATGCACGTTGGGAGCAATAACTGCGTCTGAAATGGCAAGGTATTGCGGCACTAATTCGGGGTCGACAAGGCCAGAAAAGTGGCAGAATTGATCTACGTTTCCATTGGACAATATAGATTGAACAGCTTTCCTATTTGGCCCTTCACCAACAAAAAGAAACCGATAGCCGTTTTCACTGAAAACTTCGGGCTTCTTGGCCTTTAGATCCACGATCGCTTCAGCCAGAATATCGGCACCATGCCATACACCAAATGTGCCCACGAAACTAAATACAATCCCGGCGTCATCTCCAAACAGTGTTTGTCTTAAGTTATTTGTTTCTGCCTGCGAACTTAACTCTGGATTGAATTTTAATGTATTCACGCCATTTGGTTGAACGACGATTTTATCGCTATTGATTCCCCGCTGGATCAATTCCTGTTTCAATGGGTTTGAAACAACAACCACAATATCTGCGAATTGGAGGATGAAGTTTTCAGCGTAGAGTACAAGTTTTTCAAAAACCAATCGCACGCCCCAGTTACGTGCTAGCCAAACTTCTGATCCATTATATTCTGTAATTAGGGGTATTCTTCCGATAGCGGCCAAGACAACGCCGCTCATACCAACGATAGATAACCGTTCATAAATGACGTCATAGTTCTTTATTCGAAGAACCATTTGACGAATGATGTCCCTCGTGTGCGACGAATAACTCAATTCTCTAGGCAAGATATATGTTCTCATCGGAACATGAATTTGGCGGAAATGCTTATTGGGTTTAATTCGTTCAGTGTTTGCTGAAGAAACAAGATCTACGGACTTACCACTTCGCAACAAACTCTCAACAACACCCGTCACATGTGACATTGCACCGCCGGCACTAACCCCGAACCACAAATTGCCACGGATGTATAAAACTCGATTTAAGGAGTTCAGCTGAGCGGGAGCAACTTGCCTAAGAGCTCTAAATTTTCGCATGTCTTTAATGACAAAGAGTACACTTAAGGCCCCACGCAATGTTGCGGCAGCCACTCTATAAACATCTGCGAAAATTTTGCTAATGGGTGACCGAACAACCTTGAAATCATTCGTGATCAAATACCATTCAAACGAGCCCCCCATCAACGCGATCATTCTCAGCAAAGGAAGAATGGCTTCTAAGCCGGGGCTAATTATTGGAAAATAGATTGGCCTCTTCCAAAACTTTGCAAAAATCGAGGACGCTCGAGCGAAATCGTCGAGTGTCAAATTCGACAAAACTAAGAACTCACAGTCTCGACCGATCGCCTCCTTAATTCTTTCATTAATCTGCACGGTGCTCGGATATAAACTGAGTACTATAGCCCCCGGTTTCTGGGCCGTGCGGGATTCTTGTTCCTCCATATGCATATTAGTTTAATGTTCTTTCTGAGTTAATTTTCTGACCGGAGATATCCATAACGAAGGGAGTGAGTTGCCTTCCAATTTCGCGGCCGAGCATTTCCAAAGCAGGATCGGTAAGATGAACCGTATCTAAAAAGAATTCATCGACCTGTTGAAGTTCTTGATTTGCCCATTTAGCAATATCAATCACATCGATACCATCATGGATTGCTAGCTCACGTACACCCTCATTAAATTGCCGAACCATGGCCGCCACAGTGTACGGATTTGTTGTAAAAAATGGCGTATGACCAATTTTTAGAGCCTTCTCGCTAGGCGCGTTCTTAGTAAATAAAGAAGGTAATGTTGTCAGGTAAACGCGCGCGCCCACATTCTTAAATTTGAGTGCCAATTCCTCTAATTTTGCCAAAGCCATAGGCTTGTATGAAGAAAGAGCCTGCACCTCATCTGCATTCTTGTCGGGATTAAGGTCTCGGTCGTAAAGAGCTGTCGCATAATTTGCAGTGTCTTGAATTCGCACAAGGAAAGCGCGATAAGCTTTGTCCATCAGCCACACCAATCGAGAAATACGCCGCAAATCATCATGCCAAGGAATATCGCTGAATAGGTCATTCCAACCTATCATGATCGTGACGATATCTGGTTTTATTCGCGCGTATCGATCAAATTCTAATTCAAGATTGCGGAGCGCATACCCCTCAACTCCTCCATTTACAACTTCTGCTTTTGCTCCCTGCGCTTCCAGTTCATCTGCGGCGAACAACGGGTAGCTTCTTGAGCCAGATCCAAATGTCACTGAGTCGCCGAGCATAAGAATTCTAGGAAACTTGCGTGTTTTATCTAACGGCCCTCCAACAAAGCCATCCTCATTGACACGCATTATCTCCACCAAAGAGTTATTACTCCCTGGGATTTTCTCTTGTAAAATCTTTGCTGTAAGAGTGCGCTTGAGTGCCTGTTTATCAGCTATAAAAACTTCGATCGTCGATTTATGCCCTGGGCGCAAGACCCAATGGGCATGGGATTTTTCAGATGCCATTTCATAAGGATCAAGATCCAAAGGGGGCTTCAAAAAATTAGGCATATACCCAGAATTAAGAAGGTCATAGCGATTCTCAAAGATTAATCGCGCGGCACCCTCGATTACCAATAAGCTAAAACACAAACTCAGCGCAAGAAGTAAGAAGTTTCGCAATGAATAAACCTTGATTTTCGTAGCGGCATAATAGCGATTCGAAGATAGCTAGGATATTAGCCTGACCAGTTTACCATCCGTCATTGATATTCTTGCTGCTTCTATAAGTTCAACTGTCTTTAGCGACTCTCGTGCGCGAACGCCACCCGGCTTGTTATTTCGCAGGTTATCAATCACATCGCGGATATACATCTCATGGCCCCAAGCAAATTCTGTTGGCGTTTTGGCCCATTTAGCCGCGATGTCCTTATCTCCATCTTGTTCATCGGAAAATTGCCAATATCGAAGCTCATTCATAAAGAAGCCACCCACGACAATAGAACCCTTGTCTCCAAGAACTGCGATTGATCCCTCGATATCTTTTGGTCGCGTAGCAGTTGTTGCCTCAATTGTTGCAAGTGCGCCTGATTGAAAACGAATGATCGCGTTTGCAAGATCTTCCGTTTCAACCTGATTTACTCTTCGGGCACTCATAGATGCAACCTCAGTAGCGTCTCCCATCATCCACAGAAGCGTATCCAAGTGATGGCTCGCCTGATTTGCAAATACACCGCCATCAAGCGCGAGTGAGCCTCGCCAATCACTTGCATCATAGTAGGCCTGATCTCTAGACCACCATACCCTAACAGAAGCAGACACAAGATTGCCCAAGCGTCCACTCATAATCATTTCTTTAAGCCACAAAACTGGGGGGTTTTGCCGGTTCTGTTTAATAACAAATAAGTCACAACCATGTTTTTCGGTCGCATCAATCATCGCCAACCCGTCCGCGACAGATACCGAAAGCGGTTTCTCAACAATGATAGGCTTTTTATATTTGGATAAAATATCGACCTGCGAGGCGTGGTTTCCTGACGGCGTCAATACAACGAAAACATCGCAGCAATCCGAATCTGCGAGTGCTTTAGTAGACTCAAAAATTTCAATCTCAGGTGCACCAGAACTTATTCTATGTGCCGCATCTAAATTAAGATCGCAAACCGCGCTGATTTTAGTGGACTCGATCCGACTGATAGCTGCGATATATTTTTTTGCTACCGCACCACATCCGATTAGTCCGAACCTCAGAAGGCCCGTCAAGATACCGCTCGCGTCGATGGGTTCTCGGATATAATCTCGGACAAGGTGTCACATACATACTCAATTTGAGAATCTGACATCCCAGGAAACATTGGTAAGCTCAATTCCTTTGTTGCCCACTTGTCTGCATGCGGAAAATGTCGATTGGAATCAGAATGATCTCTATAAGCTGCTAATTTATGGATCGGGATGGGATAATGTATGCCCGTGCTCACTCCTGCATGTTTTAAAGCCTTTTGAACTTCTGCGCGATCGTCAACTAACACTGCCATTATATGATACACATTCAATCTTCCTTGGTGATCCCTTGATGTAACAAGTCCAAGCTTTGAAAGCCGATCATTATAACGCGTTGCAATTTCTCGCCTCTCTCTATTCCACATATCGAGATAGCTCAATTTAATTGATAAGACCGCCGCCTGAATACTGTCCAATCGACTGTTTATGCCCTCGAATGCATGATCAAACTTTTTGCTTCTACCGTGATTCGCATACATGCGCATATGCTCTGCCATTGCCTGGTCTTGGCATACGATGCACCCGGCATCCCCGAAAGCACCGAGGTTTTTCCCAGGATAAAAGCTAAATGTACAAAGATTGCCAGAGGCACCAATGCGCATACCATTGTACTCGGCACCATGTGATTGAGCACAATCCTCAATGATGTGAAGTTTTCGGCGCTTTGCAATTTTTTCAATCGCATCCAGTTCGGCTGGCAGTCCGTGTAGGTGGACGACCAGGATAGCCCGAGTTTTGTCAGTTATGGCGGCCTCAATGCAGTCGGGATCAATTGTCGGAGAATTTTCTTCACAATCAACAAATACAGGTTTGGCGCCTGTCAAAGAAATAGCTTCTGATGTAGCGACAAAACCAAATGCAGACGTTATCACCTCATCACCCAAGCCGATTCCTAATGCATTGAGAGCAACCACCAAAGCATCTGTCCCATTGCCAACACCAACACAGTGTTCAACTCCGCAGTACTCCGCGAATTGCTCCTCAAAATGGCTTACTTCAGCGCCCTTGATGAAAGAGTTTTTTTCGATAACCGTGTTAATCGCGACAGACAGTTGATCTCTCATCGGTTCATGAAGAACGGTTAAATCGTTAAATGGTACTTCCATGTAGTCGCCTTATTCGCGGGTATCTAATTGAAACTATCTAATCAAACTGAGTAATTTTTTTTCTTCATTTCGCCAAGCGAGTTGATCAGACAAATCATGCATATCATTCTGGTCATTCTCGCTTTTTTCGTTTCGATAAGCCTCTCGTTCAGAGCGACCTACAGCTTCGATCAACGCGTTAACGTCGGCGAAATCTATCCATTGCACATGTTTGGCAGTGCCAACAACCGTTTCTAAATCCACTAACCTTGGCAGCACAAGCGGAATATGGGCCGACACCGATTGAAAAAAACCGTTGGGGAGTATCCCAGATACGTTCGACGTGACCGGAACATATGGGACTAAAGCCAAATCACATTCTTTTGCATTCGGGACAATATCATGTGGATGAAGACCGCCAGTGAAATGCACGCGTTCCGACAATCCCTTTTCAAGCGCTTGCTCTGCGGATTTTTCATGATAGCGACCGATAAAAACCATATGAACATTGCGGGCGAGTTGGACCAAAGCATTTAGAATTGTTTCCACGGCAAACCCGGGCTTTCTATTTCCTATCGCAACTACGAGAAAAATAGAGTCATCAAGTTCCAGTTTTTTCCTTAACCCCTGATTTGTTTTCGTATCCATTCGATCATCATGGCAATTACGAATAACCATCGGACTACAGCTAAAACGTTCCGATATCAGCTGCCGCACATGCTCTCCGACGGTTACAACTTGGTTGGCACGACGAATAGATTTTAGTTCAAGCAACTCCAAATATGGTCGAAAGAACCTCTCCCGAAAATATGAGTCATTATCTCGCTCATCTACTTCCGGATAATAATCGTGGGCATCATAAATCAGTTTAGCATCGCTACTGGAGGAGAGTTTTTTTCTAACCATTGGGAAGAGTCGATATTCATGCAAATAGAAGATGTCTGCATTTGGGATAAGCTTCGAATGGAATATGGGCCTAATTACTTCGTAGAGAGCCCTAAACAAAATATAGTGGGCGACTTCGGATATCTGCGGCGGCAGTAATGCGAAAAATTTTTGCCGCAACATCGAAAAACTATCCGATTTGTTTGTTGCCCTTCCAACAACATCTGTCGGACTTGCACCAACTGGCTTCCCGCCCGGTAAAGTCAGAACCGTAATCCCATGTGTCGCCTCAAAGTCGGCGATGACAGTCGGGGAACTCGGTCTATTTTCCACCACCGTAGATTCATAGCCCCAACGCGCAAATGACGCGGCAATTTTTAGCGTTCGGCTATCTCTTTCAAGCGGAAGCGGTGTAATTGAGACTATTTTTTTGAGCGCCTTACTCACGCCATTTAATCCGTTACTTCAAAAGTGTTTAACCAAGACGCAAAACTCGCAAGGCGCCAAATTTGATCTGGATCGTTGACTTTCGACAAAGCTTTCTCTTCAAAAAAGGACGGAAGCAAGCTGGGTAATTTCCGAATTGAATTCTCCACGGCCTCTGCGCACCCGTGTTTGAGCCACTCTTGACTTGGCGTACTAAACGCAGATTTGACTTTTCTGTCCAAAATAATTTTCGGAAGAATATCCTTAGCCAGTCTACGCAATATAAGTTTGCTTTTCGACCCTTGAAGCATCTGATCTTCAGGCAAAGAAAATGCAAAATCCACAAGAGCAGAGTCGAGCATGGGGACTCTCGCTTCAACACTATGACTCATACTATTTCGGTCGAGACAATGAAGGATTTTCGGGAGACTTGTCGACGTCATCTGTGCACGGCGGAGATCATCCAATGATCTTATATTAGGTAATGGAGATCGAAACTCATCAAATACAGCTCCCATCCAACTTGGACGATGAATACCCTTTATTCCGCGAACAACCGTTCTAGCGCTCTCCGGTATCAGAGCGTTGATAAGCTGCATCGTTTGTCCGCTGATCGGGACTTTTTGATCCGCCGCCATTTTTGACATACATTCCAGCACATAGATTAACTGACCCTCCTTGAGCTTATCTGCCAAGAAAAACGGGAATGCCGTCGGATACCCTGCCAAAAACTCATCTGCGCCTTGCCCATCAATAATCACTTTGATTTTATTTTCTGCCGCGAGCCGATAAACGCTCCATTGGGCAAATACAGAAGTCGATGAGATAGGTGCCTCTTGAATTTCTATTAATTTGTCAAAATTGGTCGCGAAGCATGTTGCATCAGGCTTTGTATAAAACGACTCAACCCCCGTCGCCTCTACAACTGCCCGAATGTATGGTTCCTCTGAGACAGTTGGATCATCGTGAATGGCAGAGAATGTTTTTTTTGCTCGGTCGTCTTCTCTGCCGAGAACAGTAAGCAGTGATGAGTCCATGCCGCCGGAAAGTGAAAATCCTACGTCAACATCCGAGACTTTATGCTCCGTGATTGACGTGTTGATTAATTGTAAAAATTGTTCAGCCGCTTTCTCAGGATCTAGATCTTTCAGAGATTGACATGAAATCTGATACCAATTCTGAAACTCGAATTCACATACCTCTTGAGATTGCTCAAGCTGAATCTCGGCAAAGCAACCAGCAGGCACTTGATGAATGTTCTCAAACAGCGTGTCATCAGTATGATACAGCAGTCCGTAAGATAGAAATGCAAACGCAGTTTCTACGTTCAACTTGCGAGGAAAATTCTCAACTTCCAAAAATTGCCGAGCTTCAGATGCAAAGGCAATACCAGTCCCGATACGGCTCCAAAATAGTGGCTTAATGCCAAATCGATCCCGCGCAACGAACAAAACATTCTTATCGCGGTCCCAAATAGCAAACGCGAACATTCCTTTTAACCGACTAAGACAATGCCGACCCCACGCTTGATAGGCCTCAAGCAAAACTTCAGTGTCAGTGTTTGTCCGAAAACTAACACCCATTTCCTCTAGCTCGGACCGCAATTCTCTGAAGTTATAGATCTCACCGTTAAAAACGACAGTGAAACGCCCCTTCGTGTCCTTCATGGGCTGGATACCAATTGCCCTCGTATCGATAATTGCAAGCCTACGATGACCAAGGTTTATCTTACCTTGCGAAGTCTCATGAACTTCCCAACCACGGCCGTCAGGACCACGATGAGATACGGCGTCGATCACCCGTTCGGTTGCTTCAATACGAAAAGATGCCCAAATCCCACACATTATCTTTAATGCCTTGTTTTAAAGATTGTTTCCAGGCTAGAAATGCAAGCCTTGCCTATCATGAGCCTTATATTTTCTAAGTTATTTTTAAAGTTGTTGGTGATTAGGACCACTAGAGCAAAAGATACGTGGCAATCTTTATGGAGAGGTTTAGGCTCCCAATGCTTAAATACTTCGCGAGACATTATACCCCAATGTTGGCCGACGCGCTCATGCCAGATATGAAAGATGTTTCAATATCTGATGCCCGCGCGGATATCACGATGAATGCTACAGATTTGATTCTTGATCGCTTAGATCGACTGCCGTCGCTGACCAGGAATGGTGTCATTGTAACGTTGCTGATACTTGAATTTAGTTCCTTGCTTACACTTGGTAAAAGGTTCCGACTAGCAACACGTCAGAACCGAATCAGGCACCTTGATTTGGTCTCACGCATACCAGTTATTCCATTTTCTCAACTCATCCGATTATACCGCGCACTCAGTTTGATGGCTTTTTATCAAGATCCAACGGTTTCTGCCGGCATAGCGTCACTTTCGCATACAAGACCGGCCAAACTTGAAAATTTGGCGGTTCAAAATTATGAAGGTTGATCGCACAGACGATCATGATGAATCATGTCAAGATTTGGTTGTAGGCAGCGGTGCTGGCGGTGCGACAACAGCAATGCTCTTAGCCGAGAATGGCCGAAAAGTGACAATCCTTGAAGACGGGCCAAGAGTTTCAAACACTTCATTTACCGGAAGCATCACAGATACAATGGGGGAAATATATCGAGACGCCGGTTTAACGCCAATATTTGGCGCACCTCCCATTGCCTACGCAGAGGGTCGTTGTTTAGGTGGAAGCACTGTTGTTAACGGCGCATTAATGTGGCGAACACCCGAAGAATTGGTGGCACGATGGCAACGTGATTTTGCGATCGAGGATCTTTGTATCGAGGCATTAGAGCCCCATTTTGAAATGATTGAAGGTCTTCTCTCTGTTTCCCCACAACCTGAGAGGAATGCCAATCGCCAATCTTGGGTGCTAGAAAAAGGCGCAAAAGAACTGGGGTGGGATGTTCGCGAATCATCCCGAGCTCAAAAAAATTGCCAAAATTCTAATCGATGTCCCACCGGCTGCCCGACTGGGGCAAAACAAAGTATGCTCGTGAGTTTTATCCCTCGTGCAGAACGTGCTGGCGCAAAGATAATTTGCGACGCAAGCGCGCAACGAATACTCACATCAGGCAGCAAAGCGGTTGGCATTGAATATTTAGATCAAACTAAAAATGGGAGACTACGGCAAATCAAGGCTGACCGTATTTTTATATGTTGCGGACCGATGCAAACACCATTCCTGCTATTAAGAAGCGGCATCAGTGAGTCAGTTGGGAAAACCTTAGGCATTCACCTGAACCTTAAGATTGTTGCACAATTCAATGAAGACATTGATCCCGCAAACGGGACGATAATGAGCACGCAGGTCAATGAATTCTCAAACCGCGGGCTTTATATCGGAGGGTCTAACTTCGACCCAGTATATCTTGCGTTGACGATGGCTCCACACGGCACAGAGCACGTTGAAAGTGTAATAAAGGAATGGAAATCATCCGCAATTTTTGTCGCGCAGCTGCGAGCCTCAGGCTCTGGTCGCGTTCGGAAATTACCATTCATGGACCGGCCAGTGCCTTCCTACAACCTCAATGAAAAAGACATGGAGAATGTTCGCTTCTCGCTTTTGAAATCTGTTGAATTGCTTCTTCAGAGTGGTGCCCGGAGAATATTCCTACCCGTTATCGGCTCTCACCCTATATTGAATATGGAAGATTGTGTTAAGGTCTGCCGGAATTTAACAGCCTCCAAAACACTCGATCTGCTATCGGTTCATGCAATGGGCACCGTACCTATGGGCCGTGCGCTTTCCAATTTTGGGTCGGTAAAGAACATCTCTAACCTGTACGTAAATGACGCCAGCATGTTGCCAGATGCAACAGGAACAAATCCTCAAATGACCATAATGGCGATGGCAATGCGCAACATGGATAGGGTATTGAATGCCAACTGAAACAAAAAAGATATTTGTCACCGGCGCCAACGGATTTGTAGGGCGCAACCTCGTTCACAGGCTTTTAAACTCGGGATTTATTGTCAGAGGCCTAATTTTGCCTGGCGAGGATCCTTTTGAAGAGCATGACAATCTTCGATGGCGTGTTGGAGACGTTACTGATTCACAAGGTATGCGAGATGCAATGCAAGGCTGTGATCAAGTCGTGCACCTTGCCGGTATTGTTGCCAATCCTAGCCATGAGACAAATCAACGGGTTAATACTGTCGCAACCGCAAAAATATTGAAACTTGCCGAAGATTTGGATTATGACCGCTTCATTTTTATGTCTGCAGCTGCAGCAAAGTTCACTGAACCAAATGCATACGGAATTAGCAAGAAAATGGCCGAAGATATTGTGTCAGCAAGTGCTTTGGAGTGGGCCGTTCTGAGAACTCCATTGATAATCGGTGATGGCAGTGAAGAATTTGAGCGATTTGTCGAATTTGTAGAAAAAATCCCATTCGTTGTACCCATTTTTGGGCTTGGAAACGTAATTAAACGGCCGGTCTTCATTGACGATGTGATTGATGCATTGGCCGCACTTGTGACTTCGACAAAAATCGACAAAAAGATCTATGAAGTCGCTTGCGATGAGAAAGTAACACTTGATCAGCTTGTTGACTCCGTCCTCGAATTTAAAGGTCTAAAGAAGCAGAAGGTCCACATCCCTGTTTCAATCTCATTGGCGATGGCTGCCGTCGCAGAGGCGTTACTTGGAAATCGCTCTCCAATAACAAGAGATATTGTTAAGGGGCTTAACGAGGACATTATTTTTGATACAGACGTAGTTATTGCAAACGAGCAGTTAAAGCTCCACACACTTTCGCAGAGTTTAGAAAAGCTAAAATAAGGCCCTCATTAAATGCCAGAGAATTCAGTTGCGATCGAAAAACATGTCATCGTAATCGGCGCAGGTTTTACAGGTTTATCGGCAGCCTACCGGCTTTCAGAGACTGGTGTCAGAGTTACTTTAATTGAATCTGCGCCTGATGTCGGTGGATTGGCGAGTTCATTTGATGTTGGAGATACGAAACTGGAACGTTTTTATCACCACTGGTTCACAAGCGACCGGTTTATTTTCGAGTTAATCGAAGATTTGGGCCTAGAGGAAAATGTCGTCACTCGGCCAACAAATACGGGAATGTATTTTGCAAACCAACGCTACCGTTTAACCTCGCCGTTTGACTTGCTAAAATTCACACCACTGCCTCTAGTCGACAGGATCAGGTTGGGTTTACTTGTTTTAAAGGCACGCCGCGAACAAGACTGGCATAAATTGGATAGAATAAGTGCCGCAGACTGGATTAAGCAACTCGCCGGTGAGAACGTTTATAAAATTGTTTGGGAGCCCTTGTTAAAAGGGAAGTTTGGCCGCCACGCAGACCAAATATCAGCATCATGGTTCTGGGCCAAGTTAGTGCTTCGCGGCGGCAGTCGTGGAAAAGGTTCAAAAGAGAATCTTGCTTACTATAGAGGCGGATTTGCTTCACTCGCAGATAAGATAGTTGCAAAGATTCGCGAAAATGGCGGTGAGATTTTGGTCAACTCTCCAGTTCTGGAGATAACAACCGCTGATGGGCGAATCTCAGAGGTTGTGACGGATGAGCAAAGAATTTCTGCAGATGCTGTTGTAGCAACACCCGCACTTCCAATTATCGACAGCATGATTAACAAGAGTATTCCCGAGTCATTCTCTGAGAAGATCCGCGGAGTCGAATACTTAGCCAACGTATGTCTTGTATTGATCCTAGATAGGAGCCTTTCCAGCCTATATTGGACAAATGTAAACGACCCTTCTTTTCCCTTCGTCGGAGTTATCGAACATACAAATTTTGAGCCCCCATCAGTTTATGGCGGAGGCCACATTGTGTATCTCTCTAAGTATTTGGCTGATGATGATCCACTTTATAAAATGTCAAAAGATGAAGTATTGGCATTCTCTATTCCGCACATCAAAAGGATGTTCGAAGATTTCGATGAGTCATGGATAAAAGATCATCATGTGTGGCGTGATAAATTTGCGCAGCCGATCGTGTCCTGCGGCTACAAAGACAAGATTCCAGCATCCGACACACCGATTGATGGCCTGTATATAGCGACAATGGCGCAAGTCTATCCGGAAGACCGCGGGACAAATTATGCGGTCAGAGAGGGCAAACGAATTTGTACTCGCGTCCTTGAAGAGTTAGGCAAATAAGTTATGTGCGGGATCGCAGGTTTTATCGGACGCGATATCGACCCTAAACGAATTCATCAAATGACGAAATTGATGACGCATCGAGGCCCCGATAGTGACGGCTTTCATTTCGCTCAGCCCGTTACACTTGGTATGCGCCGATTAGCCATTATCGATCGAGATTCTGGAAAGCAGCCAATATTTAACGAAACTAAAGATATTGCAGTCGTCTATAACGGAGAAGTTTATAACCATCAGGAGTTGCGTCTGGAACTCGTATCCCATGGGCATGTTTTCCAGACCGAGGCAGATACAGAGGTCCTCGTCCATGGTTATGAACAGTGGGGAATCGAAGGGCTTCTAAATCGTCTAAATGGGATGTTCGCGTTTGCTATTCACGACACAAAAAGACAACAAGTTTTCGTCGCACGGGACCGCATCGGAATAAAACCTTTATACTATTATAGCGACGATCAATCGATCGCATTTGCATCAGAAGTAAAAACCTTTCGCGCGCTTGAGCACATACCGTTCAGGCTAAACCGCAAAAGCTTACCAGATTATCTAAGTTTACGTTACGTCCCTGAGCCAGCCACATTGTTCGAAGGTATTTCCAAGCTCGGCGCTGGCCATTTTATGATTATTAACGAAGGTGGCGGGTTTGAAACCCATCGTTACTGGAACCCCAATATAGATGTAACTGAGCGAACTGATCAGGAGTACCTGGAGCAGTTTACCGAGCTATTTGACGATGCGGTTAAGATTCGCCTGATGTCTGAGGTCCCGGTCGGTGCTTACCTCTCGGAGGGCCTAGATTCAAACATGATTGTCAGTGCCATGGCACGAGAGCTGCCTACTAAACCACATACATATTCTATGGGGTTTGGAGGCAAGTACGACGAAACGGAATCAGCGAGAATTTCAGCAGCAACAATTGGCTCCGAGCATACTGAAATAACATTCGATCCAAGTTCGTTTTCAGAACTCCCTGACGTTATATGGGCTTTGGATGAACCGATCGGTGACGCTCATATATTGCCAAGCTACATCCTTGCTCGCGAGGCTAAAAAATCTTTGACCGTGGTCTTATTGGGTGAGGGTGCCGACGAAAGCCTATATGGTTACCCTTTTTACAAAGTGTCTCACATATTGCGGAGCATTTTATCAAAGTCACCCTCTCCCCTTACTAGTGGCCTAATGTCAGCGATCCGCCACGCACCGCTATCACTCTTGAACTCCGTTTTTCCTATGCCAGCAGAGCTAGGAGAAGAAGGGCGTATTCACCTGCTAAATTACATTGGAATTGCCTCAAAGGGCTCAGGCCAGGACATTTTCAGGCAATTGTCAGGATTATTTAGCCCGAATGATCTTTCCGCCCTATTGAAGGGAAATTCAGACACTACTGGTTTTAATCTGGGTTTGTTTGACGTCGATCAAGATGCACGAGATCCTGACACGTTATTGCAACAAATATCCGAAGTTCAATTTTCTGGTTGGCTTCAGGACAATGTATTACTTCGCCATGATAAGGTTGCAATGGCGCACTCGGTTGAGTGCCGTGTACCGTTTCTCGACCACAGGTTGGTTGAATTCATGCAAGGTGTTCCGCGGAAGTTAAAAGTCTCTGGCTGGAGAGATAAGGTCCTATCACGACGCTATGCCAGATCGCGCATTTCTCCAGATATTGCTAAACGACCTAAGAAGCCATTTTATCTCCCACTAGAGCGATTTCTGGATGCACCGGAGTTTCAGGATTTAGTTGCCGATAATCTATCTCCCGAACGCATAAAGAAACGCGATCTATTTCACATCAATGAAATTCAAGGGTTACTTGCCCGGATGCAGACGGGGGATTTCCTGGCGATCAAACGCGTAATGAGTTTGGTTATCCTAGAGTTATGGATGCGTACATTCATAGATGGGGAACTCGCCCCATCCGCGAATATATAAATCCAAAGTCACTTTTTAATAACTCTATCTGATACAAAGTTAGCTAATTTCTCACTCCACATCATCGCCCCTTCGGCAGTTGGGTGCGAGGAGTCTATATAATTTTTTGGATCTGCAATCTCAACTAAATCAACGTAATACGCATCTTCATTTGCAAGAATGGGATTAAAAAAATTGTGCTTTTTTTGTTGGTAATTCGCGAAATGCGAACTCCGTTCCTTCATCCACAATGGGCTGGGTATATCGGCGATCACAAATTTTGCTCCAGCGCTCAATACGACCTCTGCCAGTTCTGTTACATACTTTAATTGATGGTCAGGCACCGAGTAATCCTTCGTATTAACGAACGTTCTCCAAAATTCCAAATATGACTGCATCTTCTCTTCGGGCGGGTCATTTTCTTGCCGAATATATCCATCCTGAACTTTATACTTTTTCGTCTCTGCAACCGTATTATCTCTAGGTGGTGCGTTGATCTTCGCCGGCGGTTCTGGCGTCAAATTTTGAGGGGCTTGCTTTACCCAAAGTTCGCGAAGGTTCCGAATATCTTGCCAGCCAGATCGCAATCGGGAAATTACAGAATCAATATAAGGCTGAATTTTAGGTTTGATATGAGTATCAACAATAGCGAACGGACGAAGGAAATCCTCGAGCCATGGCATTAGTGGATCCCATACCTGTGGGACAATCTCCTGGCCCGAATTCTTATAAAGGCCATATCGAAGTTGCTCCACCTCGATATTCGTCAAGCCATTATTAAACCCCCACGACGTTTCAAGAAAATTGCCGAAGAATGCACCATATACGAACACAGCTTCTGACCGTTTGGATTCTGGAATTTCATCAAGGACAAGTTTGGTGGTCTTAATAACCTCTTTGATTTCCGAAGCTGCAAGTGCTGCGTTGTGAATTTCATAATCTGGAAGAAACTTCGACATATACTCTGGTCGAAAGCCATCCCTCGCATTTGATGCGCCGACAACAATTATTTTTTTATCGTCACTCCCAAATTTATGTAAATTCCATAGCAGGTATTTTGGTTCAGTACCGTACGGAGATATATGGGCAAATTCGGTATCTACGATCGGCAATTGATCATGTGTCACCAGGGACCCCGCATAAATTGCAAAAGCAACATATAGAGGACAGAGGACTCCCAAGTTCATAAGTAAATTTTTGACACTCGAGTTCATGATCTAAAAGCCTTGATATATGAACTCGGGTGCCCGATGAGAAAACGTAACAACCCAATAAATCATTCCGAAAACGACGATGCTATTGATACTCGCTGTGACAATGAGAGGAGGATTGGAGCTATAAAAAACCTGAATAGGTCTCCACATTCTTGGAACAATAGCATCCCATATGAAAGTGCTCAGAGATAGTAATAACGCCAAGCAGACACAGCTAATAGCCATGACTAGCAACATCCCGCGAAAACCGGTTAGTTGGGCCAAGTTCTCTGGCGATATCCACATATAGGTCACAGAGATACAAAAATACGAAATGGTAAGTCCCCGACTTGCATATCGGTAAATGAGATTAGATCTAAGTAACTTGTATTTTGTCGCTCCAAGTTTTGAACGCATGTAAGCTTCATACAGTTTGTTGACAGATACTCCCAAGCCCAGCGCAATTCCAAGGCCCATTGTTGGCACGTGCCAAACTCCAACAAAAAAGAATGTTACAAAATACCCAATCACGCCCAACAACGGCATCCGCTTCGGCTGCTGCCCCGTGGAGTCGTAAAGTTTTTTCACCAGTGGATTAAAGACATAAGTTTTAAACCACTCAGAGAGGGTCATGTGCCATCTTTGCCAGAAATCTAAGTAATTCTCGGCAGCAAATGGTCGATCAAAATTCTCGGGTAACTTAAAACCGAGCAATCGGCCTATCCCTATCACGATGTCCATGTACCCAGAGAAATTAAAGTAAACGAAAAAGGCGTAGGCTAATGATTGTGCCGAATACCAAATCAAAATAGTGAAGAAATCATGGCTGTAGTAATTTACTACGTTCTCAACGCTGCGGGCTTCCATGAATGCATTCAGAGCTGATGCAAGAACCAATACTTTTATGAAGCCAATCAAAATTCGATTTATGTTATCCGCGGCCGCTTCTTTCAACTCTTGCATTATACCCTGAGCCAATACATCACGTTGAAAATCTTGATAACGTTGAATTGGTCCGGATAAGAAACTCAGAAAAAAGCACGTATAGTTAAAGTATTCCAGCAAGCGAATTGGTTGTGTTATCGCTCTTTGGTGCACGTCGACAAATAGATGTAAGACTCTGAACAAAATGTAGGAAAGACCAATCTCGATATAAGGGAAGTCCAGAGACGGTATAAATTCTATGAATGCGTATTGCTTAAGGTAGGAAAAGGAAGCCAGCAAGACGATAACTGAGGCCCAAAAAAATACGGCAGATTGGCATACAAGCATGATGTTTATAAAGAGATACCCAATCGATAAGAATACTATAAGAGGGAGCACATCGCTTATTGTCTCAGCAAAACTTCCGATCAAGACACAGTTAAACACTGCTATGGCTATTGAACGTAGGTGCATACCCCGAACGGCCATAAAGGTTACCCAGCAAACTAAAGAAAACAGAATAAATTCAATGGATGTCGGAGACATATAAAATTACTTGCAAAACGCTACCATGTTTCCTGCGTGCGCTTCTGGAGAACCATACCTAATGATCTTGGTATATATTTGTCTGAGTCTTTGTATGCACTCGGATTGGCCGAGCATAAATCTAGGACGCGGAGTCCAGACTCTTCTGCTAAAATCACAAGTTCTGACTCATATCTAAATTCACTTATGTGATCAATTTCAGCTGCAGTTAATGCACCTGTAACAAAAGCAAACCCCTTCGGCTTTAAATTTCTAGAGACATTTTCTAGCAATGATCTGGGGTTTTCCAAATGCTCAAGTAGGAAACTAGATATGACTGCATCTGCCGGTTCATCAGTCGAATAATCCAAGGCATCCCCCAAAACATATTTTATTTTGGATGAAGATGTCATCGCTGACACCATTGCATTCGCTTCATTCACCGAAGTCTCACTAATATCCACACCCAAACCACGCCAATTCGGATTAGAACTAATGAACAGTTTCGACCACACCCCAGAACCAGAACCCAAATCTAGCAGCAAGCCAGACTCATCTCCAAACTTACTAATAAATTCTCGCTCAAAGAATCTAAATATCTTGATGTGATGAGGCCACGCGAAAGTCGCCATATACAAACCCCAATGGTAATTCGTCATAAATTCAGGGTTGTTGTAAGTTGCCTCATATACTTCGTCGTATGAACTGTTCGGATATTTCCCAGCTTTTTGATATACAGCCTGACTTTTCGCCAATTCCATGACCAAAAACGCATAACCATCAGCTAATTGAACATGAAAATCTGATCCTAAATAATCTGCGGCCCAGTCAACCAAGGGGTTGGCAGCACTGGCGAAACCGTCGCGATCGAAAGCTATGGTATTCTCAATGCCGCGCCAAAACACCGGGCGTTGCTCACGAACAAATGTAAGCAACGTATTCAAATTCTCCGAAAACTTCAGATCATTACTGCCCATTATCAGGCACCTGAGGCATTGCTGCGCTCTTCGATTAAGTCAATTAATTCTCCTACACTTCCAAGGTGAGCAATCTCACCAGCACTGAAGGAAATAGAGAACTCAGTTTCAACCGATGCCATAAGTCCTATATGCATTAGCGAATCCCATTCACTGTGATCTGCAGCGGTCATATCATCCGAGATCCTCATATCTGGATCATCAAAAACACGTTTAAATACTTCCTGGAGCCGATTGCTTACGGTATTTCTATCTATTGTCATTTTTTACTTCTTTTAAAATTGGTCATATTCAGTCTCAGAGACCTTTTTAATGTGGTTTTCCCTTTGGTCGTTCGATTGTTCTGGATCTATTGACCAAGTACTGTCCTGTCCTGACTTAGAGACAAGATCAAAACCCAGCCGATCATACAACGATTCGACGAGTTTATTCTTAGGAGTCGCAAAATATTTCCCAACTAACTTTTTGCATCCAGAAGACTTGGTGAGTGAAATCATCTCATTGCAAATGAAATCCTCCACACCCCGGGATAAAACCCGGCAACTCATTACCCAAGTGTCGATTTTCATCTCACTTTCATTCTCACGCCGAAGAATAAAAACCGATATCAGACCATTGTCTCCGAATTTGTCCTTCAATCGAACACTCCGGCAGATAAACTCATCAGACTCCAGCATCGAGTTTATTTTTGCTTCGGGATACCGTGTTGTTGTGAGGTGAAATTGATTACTTTTGTTGATAAGTTGTGAAACCCTCGACAGATTTTTGTCAGTGATTTGTCCAATGCTGCCAGACATATTTAGGCCACTTAAGAAGTTGTCTAGATCCGTATGGACTAAACGTTCCTCTTCTCTTTGAGCGTTGTTGCGATACATATCGGTACGAAGCTGGTCTTCGCGAGAAAAGTTTGCAATTTCAAAATACTTACATTGATCGAGTGTGCGAAGGTAAAGTTCTGGATTCTCAGGCAACTCCGGCACCGCAACCATTGGCAATTCTTGCCGCACTAGGTCACGCTCGGCTGGGTTATCATCAACAAACACCAATGCGTCTAGACCAAGGTTCAGCCTTTCGGCAATCACCCTAATATTATCGGCCTTGTTCTGCCAATTAGCCACGAATACAGCAATGTCATCTTTTCTTAAAACCATCGCCGGATGCTTAAGAAATACCTCTTCAGCGTTTTCAAGCTCATTCTTACTACATACAGCCAGTACCACTCCTCGTTTCGACAATGCTTTTAGATATTTTTGAAATGATACAAATGCTTCTCCCGCAGGGCCATCGCCCAGTTCTATACCATCAAGCCCATCATCACCTATTACACCGCCCCATAAAGTATTGTCTAAATCCAAAACGAGGCACTTTCTGGAGCGGCCTTTTACCGCAGCAATTAATCTCGCCACTGCATGCGCGACATAGCCATGAGCATCCAAAGAAAAAGATATTTTTGCATGGTGCCAGTATCTCTCTTCGCACCAGTTAGCCTTGCCAAAAATATTTGAAATATGATCAAGATCGAGAATCGAAATGCCTGAAGTCGTCCGTCGAGATAATTCCGCATTTAGGTCTCGGAGAAACGTCAACCGACCGAAACGAGAAGAGCCATCGAAGTTACCCATTACACGCTCGAATGGAAGGTCCACATTATTTTGAATAATCTGTGCCGCACAGTTTTGATGCACATTAGCCCATAGTGTTTCAAAACGCTCTATAACGCTCTCTACTCGGTCATTATATTCGGCTTCGGAATCGCACTCTACGGCCTCATAGAGGAAGTCGCGATGACTGGTGAAAATCCAAACAATATCTGGATCATTGGAGTAGATGTCACTTTTGGGGTCAAAAACTGACTGCTCGAGTGTACCGAATGGGCCTTGCCTGATATCCGCACAAAAACCGTTCAATCCTAACCAAAACCGAAGCAACGAACAGATTTGGTCAGTTGTTGTATTTCCAACGACACTGACCTTAATGGGAATTAAACAATCTAGCTCATTTAATATTTTTTCGAATTTTCTAGCGTTTATTATTTGCTCTGGGTACGGATCAAAAAACCCAGCCGAGTTCTTTAGTTCGTCAAGCACGCTTGACGGACTCTTTGTGTCGCTCATCGCTAGACTAGGTTGCAATTGGATTACCCTGATTTGGACCGCTGATACGAGTCTCTTTTACAATTTACAAATCTAACTTACCAGCATCAATGGCGACCCATACCAAAGAACTGTGGCCCTATTTTGGAGGGAATTCTAACAATGGCTAGAGCAAGCTCACCCGCTCTCAACGGTTAGTATTCGTAAGCAATTACAATGTCTTCAATCTTATGATTCTTAGTTGCTATGGCGACCTGCAGGCATTAGAACCATCGTCACTGGAATCTTATTTTGAGCCTTGTGGAGGCTATGTGAGCTATGCAATCTGTCGAGTATTACAATTCATATGATATTGTTGTTCGTCGATATGAAGGCAAAGTCTACGCAATTATAGATGAACTCAGCCTTATTGCGTCTGGCGAAACGGTGCAAGAAGCAGTCGACAACGTTTCCGATCAAAGAGATGAACTTGTTGAGAAGTATAAACAGTCAGACGCTCTAGATCGCCTTGCACTGCCGAGAATTCAAGCCAGTATTGATAATCAACCCGTCTCAATGTCTTCAATAGTGCGCATCACGGCGTACAAGACATTTGCCGTTGTATTGGTGTTATCTCTCTTGGCTTTGCCAGTGGGATGGGCCGCCAGCAGAATCATGGGGACCATGTTATCTGACTTTAAGTCTGAGGTGGGCTCTATCGTCTCTCCTCGCCAAACTGTTCGAGAAATCGCTGAACTTATAGATTTATTGGCGAACCATGAGATTGATCCAGCGCGCGAAGAAGAGATCAAAGGAAATCTGAGTAACTTGGTTTCCCGCCTCAAGCCTTATACCAATGAATTGGCACCGTTATTTTCGAGTCCACAAGAAAACTAACATAACGGCGGGTTTGGCAAATGCGCACTCTCAACGCCATTAGGATTAACAGTCAGTTCGCCCGGGCATCTGAGCGCGTTTTTGGAATTCATTGGCAAGATCGCTGGATGCGACTCTGGATGCCACTCATCATGGTTTCAACGATCGCGCTGGGAGGCTATTTCGGCTTTTTATTCATTATCAAATTATTTTTGGCAATTATTGGTTATGGAATGATCTATTTTGTGGGAGCCTCATTGGTTCGCCGCAAAACCATATTCATCATATGTTTAATTTTCGCAGGATTAGTCACCACTACCAACATTGTTCGCCCTGCGGGACCATATTCTGAAGTTATTGCTTACCCTCGCGGTGTTTCAGGTGGAACGCTAATCAGCACTGAGATACAACTTTTTAAGGGCAGTTCCCGCTGGGATTATGTGAAGTCAGGCGACGGCGCACCATTTGTTTTTGTGAGTATTAATCAAAAACTTGAGGACGATGAAGTTCGACTCATCATTAACGGAGATGACCTCGGGTCATTACAAGAAATCCCAGGTACAATGCATGGTAGCGGCGCTTACTCTGTGCCGATCTCCGCTAAGTATTTGGCTAACGACGCCATCAAAGTCGATCTAGAATTCAATAATCAGGACCGCCTGATATATGTAGCAACTGCAACGATTCTACCCAATCATGATGATCGATCACGCCAGTCTCGCACGAATAATTCGCTAACGCGGCTAGTAAGTGATTTTTATGATGAAGAAATCCGATACATCGTCGAGGTCAGATTGGCTGACAAGAACTATCGGACATTAGGCATTCTGTTTTAAATCTTCACATTGGACCGTTAATGACCCCCAAATACCCCCACCAATCCGTATTGCCTAAAACTCATTTTGGTTGGGTGCTACTAATTCTTGCTGCGATATGCGCATTCGAATTTTCTACTCATCTTCACATTGATGGCGAGCTCATTTCATTTGGCCCATATGAGCTAAATTGGGGTTCTGCTGCGGGGGTCAGACAGATTTTGAATGGGCAGCCTTTTCATTTTGAAGGATTGCCTAATGTTCGAAACCTTCATTTTTTTGCAGGAGGTATCGACTCTCTGGATCTCGGATACACCGTTCCAACCGGTAGACTTTTTGCACCGTTTATAGGATCGTTGTTTAATTTTGCGACTTATGACGTCCTGACTTCCGTTTATACAACGAATTTTTTATTTTGGGTGCTGGGTGCCATCGCAACTTATGGCGTTGGTTTTCGGCACTTTCATAGCCATTCGCTCGGATTGATCGCAGCTATTTTGGTCGCAACGAGCCAAGGCTACATATCTCTAGTATTTGGCACTAAGACACATGTGGTGAGCTATAGCTTTTTCATCACAGCCATATTTTTAATCCTAGAACTTGGTTTTTGGGAGCGATCAACACCAAGAAAGAACATTGTCCTAGCAGGTTTTGTGGCTGGTCTAGGCATCTTTTTTAACGGCACTCATTTGATGCTCGTTGGTATCTTCCTGACACTTGGGGTTTTTCGTGTCCACTGGACAAACTTGATACTCTTTGCCTGCCCGATGATCATTTATACATTTGCGGCAAAAGGCCTATTTATTATTGCGGGTACTTATGGATATCACGTAGGTGATATTCAGCATGTCATTATTGGAAATGCACTCACCCACATAAAATCTGCATTTCAAATTATTTCAGGAGCCGAAGGCACTGAATACACTATCAGTGGAGGTAGTGGGATTGTTCATTTCAATACTGTATTTGGACCATATGCATGGATTCTTGAGAATATGCCCAGCTTCTTTCTTCTTGGTGGCCCCATAGTATTGGGTTTTGCGCTATTCGGGCTCATCTCGAGGCATTTCAAATGCACGATTGTGTCATTGATAATCATTGTTGTACCGTCCGGAATTGTCGCCGCTATCATGTCTTACTGGCCATGGAATGCATTCTTTGGGTATTTTTTCTATTATTCAATTTTTGGATTTTATTTTCTAGGTGCGCTCGGAATAATAAATTTCGCCTTACTTGCCTCGGCGGGATTTCAAAAGCTTTTCAACTTATCACCTACATTCAAAGCACGTTTTCAAATTGCCTTTTGTGTAGTGCCTTTGATCATTGTGGCAGGCGTCAACAATCTAGATATTCTATTTGGATGGAAAATTGGGCATGTTTGGTTCCACCAATTTTACTTTATACCCTACCCTATGGATTGGGACTTTGACGTAACTGATTGGTGATTTTGTCTTGGTGTATGGAGCCGCCTCAAAAACATCAAACGGCTGTTCGTCGTCTATGTTGATGAAAACTTTTTTATCGAACCTACCATCACATCGAGAATGTCTTCAGAGGGTACTCGCAACAAGCTCATGGTTTGATCTGTCTCCATACGTGGCAATCTCTCAATCGTCACAGATGTGTTCTTATTCGCATATGCCCAATGCTTTATCGCGATTTCACCGGCAGCCTTCGCTGCACTGTACTCCCCCATCCCAGCGGGAACGTCATCTATAGCCACAGTTGATGGATAATAAATTTTCTCGGGCAATGCATCGAAAGAGCTTAATCGCTCCAGCAATTTAATTAGGCTGTGAATATAGAAACGCGAGAAGTTTTCAAATAACGTAGAAGAGAACTCATTCTTCTTACCCACGAAAATCTGCGGCGTCGCGAAATAATACAAGGATGTCGGATGCCATCCAGATCGAAGTTTATCATCTAGCTCTGGCATTTCATCCGACAAAACGTCGAGATGAATATATGATGCCCGTTCGCCCGCGGCCAAAATCTCATCTACAACTTTTGACGCATCTACCTTGCCCTCAGCGTACGTGATGCAAGCATCACCACCCCCAGCAGAAACTATCTTTGCGGCAACTTCTCCAACGCCCCTGGACCCTCCAATAATCAGTGCTTTTTGATCAGAAAAACAATCAGGCGAAACAGAGTTAGCGATTTCACTAATAAGCGGCTGTGTTCGAGGTTGTGGTCTCACAAATGCTGTAAGAGTGCCTTTAAGATCGGCATTTTGAACATCAATAAGAACGCGCGACGTCCTTTGGTCGAAGATATTCACGCCGAATGCCAATTGATTTGATTGTTTAGATTGCTGAAGGAAATTGATCTCTAGGCTCGCGAATATCGAATTTAACCCTGGGCATTTCATTCCTATTATTCTGGTCGTTGATAAGACAGCAGCTAGCTGCCATGCCGAGATGGATTTGATAAGATGTGGGAATAGCGATGCGCAGATATCTTCATCAAGGAATAATTCACATGCGCCAGAGGCAGCAAATATTTCTGACGTGTCGAGATACTCACACTCTTCTTTCGGGGGAAGCCCTAGGTCTAATGATTCTGAAGTTGCCAATTCATCAACTGGCTCAAGTTTAAATTCAAGAACCAACGCTTTATCTGAACCCTGAAAAATATTGATGATTTTGGAGTCTTTGGCCTCATCCTCACAGGTCACAGAGAGTTGCTCTCCCGGACTGACAGCAGTTCGAAAAGTTGCCTTTAGATAACTCAACCGTGCCAGCGATGGATAATGACGGAAATAATGATCCAATCCGAGAATAGCTAGTTGGACTCCATGAACAATCCGCCGTCCAAACATTGTTCTACGTGCGGATATTTCATCTAAGTGTACGGGGTTATAGTCACCTGATAGCTCAGCAAACTTCTCTTGGTCTGCAAAAGATACGGAAATATTGGCCATTCCCATGATGCCCCTTAGTACCTTCGCCTGCTGGGCGAGAACTCAACTAACGTCACTGCGCGTACCCTGGGTACTTCATCGTCAACCATGGTGCCAACTTTCCGGAAACTAAATTCGCAACCTTCTCAGCACCTAAGTTCGTAAAATGGAACATGTCGTAATAATACTTGGAGTCATCCGGAAGCATTTCGGCCAGATCAATAACGAGGATGCCAAACTCTTTTCCAATCCGGCGCGTAACATCATTATACAAATCTAATCGGTCGCCATAAAATGAAGATATTGCGCCTAAGTCGACACCTGTACTTGGGTCAATTGTGTCTCCCCATAGCGCCGGCTGCGTAATTAAAACAGGCTCGATACCTACCTTTTTAGTCAAATTCACCAGTTGTCGAAGACGTGCTTCGTACGATGGCAGAAACTCTTCTCGATGATGTTGAAGCTCTTTTTCTCGTATTTCTTCGGATACGTTAACCTGAGTCAGCGTGGACATATCTAATTGAGCATGGCCCATTCCACTGGTTGTCGCCTTCATTGAACGTGCAATATTCAGCGCTAGGTTTGCAGTTTCACTGTAGTAAGAGAGTGCAGCTAAAACGCCGTCACGTTTCTTAATAGCGTCCCAAAGTGACGGCGGATCGGGCTGTTCACTCCAAAACTTCGCAACATTTATGAACGAGTCATCAAATGGATTAGATTTTTTAAGACCAACATCGTTAATGCCGACCAAATACAATATAATTTTGGGCCGTATATCGGCAATATAATCTTTCAGAAGATGGATGTGCCCGAATGTAGAGTGCCCATCCAAACCAGCATTATTTACCCACACCTGATTGAAATTTTTGCCAAGATTATTCTTAAGGACATCCGGCCAAGTCTTTCCATCACTGAGATAATAGCATTCTGTTGTACTTCCCCCTACGGTCATAATCGACAGATGCTGAGCGAAAGCGAGCGGAGGTTCTTCTCCCCTAAAACCAAGGGAGTTTTTAGAATGCCTAATGATCGGATCGAATTTCGAATATGCTTCGGAGTTCTCTGGTTCGAAAATCAAAGTCTGATTAGTTGTGAGTTGAATCTTGTTGCCTTTTAACCGCATTGGCACCGGTTCAAAGTATCTCAACAATCCTTCAAATATTACCAATGCAACGACGCAACTCATCAGAAGTAGCGTCCCATTTAGAATAATCTTTTTCATCAAGGCGTGCCTCATTGCGGGTAGAGAGAAATCTAGGATTCAAAATGGATCGACGAGACAAGGGGGAACGATATCAATCCGATACTCCTAGCTTAAGATAGCTCATAAATATGTGCGCGTAATTGTCAAATATGTTGGATATCAATCTATTTTAATTAGAGAAAAGTGTAACACTTGACCTTTACAACCGACGTGCAAATGCGAGAAATAGAGACTAGGTGTTTGAACAAGAGTATGAAACCTATGAGGGCTTCATATTTGGTCACATTCCTACAGAAATCAGTCGGAACAATTCAGGCATAAAATGATTGTGAAAAACGGGCCAGATTCGCTTATACGATTGTCAATAGTGGTCCCGTGCTACAACGAGGAAGCTGTTATCAATCTTACTTATGCCGACATAGTCGATACATTTAAGAATGAGCCTTTCGAACTAGAGGTCGTATTTGTTGATGATGGTAGCAAAGATCGCACCTTAGAGATTCTCCGCGGTTTTTCCGAAGAGAACCCGTTAATGAGAGTCGTGAGTTTGGCAAGAAATTTTGGCCACCAGGCTGCTGTATCCGCTGGATTGACAGTCGCGTCCGGTGATGTCATCGCGGTGATTGACGCCGATTTGCAAGATCCTCCCTCTGAAATTATTGGGATGTTGGAACGTTGGAAAAATGGTGCCGAAGTTGTCTACGCCGTTCGGCAGGAGCGAAAAGAATCAGTTATAAAAAGAGGGTTTTACGCCGGGTTTTATAGACTGATGAGTGGCATTTCTGATTTCGAATTTCCCCATGATAGCGGTGATTTCGCCCTTATGGACCGTCGGGTTGTAGATGTATTAAATTCCCTTCCAGAGAAAAATAGATTTATTCGGGGTCTGCGTGCATGGATAGGATTTACACAAGTTGCCCACCCTTATGCGCGACAGGCACGTCAGGCTGGAGACACAAAATATCCTTTTCGTAAGTTATTGAAGCTGGCGTTTGATGGAATTTTTAATTTTTCCACAGTACCTCTGACAATTATTTTCATGCTGGGCGTTGCTGCCACGGTGTTAGCTGCATTTGTTAGCTTAGCCCTCTTGGTGCACAAAATTTCCGGACTGTCTTTCTTTGGTTTGAATTACGAGGATTTGCCAGGATTCACGTCAATTATTTTGGTCATATTGTTCTTTAGTGGAATTCAAATCGCATCAATCGGCATTCTTGGTGAATACATTGGAAGAATGTATCAAGAATCCAAACAACGCCCTTCGTACATTATTCGAGATGTAAATGGACAAATTCGAGATGTAAATGGACAACCTCAACAAAACCAGAAACCGATTAACGGCGACGAGAAGGACAACATAGATTGACATATGTCCTCGTTACGGGTGGTGCGGGCTATATCGGCAGTCATACGTGCAAACAATTGGCATCGGCCGGATACACACCGGTAACTTTTGACAATCTCTCCCGTGGTCATCGCGATTTAGTGAAATGGGGCCCCCTAGAAGAAGGGGAGCTATCTGACTCATCACGCTTACAAGAGGTCTTCAGCAAGTATAAGTTTGAGGCAGTTTTACACTTTGCGGCGTTCGCCTACGTCGGTGAATCAATGACAGAGCCGCAACTGTATTTAGATAATAATGTTCACAATGGGACGATCTTATTAGACGCTTGCCGAATTAACGGGGTCCGGTCCATCGTTGTATCCAGCACATGTGCTGTATATGGACAGCCTGATATTCTTCCGATCTCAGAAGATACAGAAACTGCACCAATCAACATCTACGGTTATTCAAAGTTGATGTTGGAAAGTGCAGTGCAAAGCTATTGCTCTTGCTATGGCATGAACGCGATAAGCCTAAGGTACTTCAACGCATGTGGTGCAGACCCAAGTCTCGAAACTGGAGAGGATCACGATCCAGAACCACATCTAATCCCTAGAGCTTTAATGGCATCTGCCGGACGATTACCCCACTTGGACGTTTTCGGGGCCGATTTTGAGACCCCTGATGGGACCTGCATTCGAGATTACATTCACGTCTCTGATTTGGCGCGGGCGCACGTTAACGCACTTCAGCGATTGTTGAATTTGGACAATACGCATGGCAACCATGAGAAGTTCAACCTAGGTTCTGCAAAAGGATATTCGGTTCGGGAAATCATAGATGCGGCCTCCAAAGTCGTTGGGAAAGAACCTGTCATTAAGTATCAGGATCGCAGAGAAGGGGATCCAGGAGAACTCATTGCAGACGCGGCTCTGGCGCGCGAAATCTTGGGTTTTAAGCCCGAGTACACCGATTTGGAGGAAATTCTCCAAACCGCCTGGGCCTGGATGGAAAAACGCTCAGTCGAGCGGACATAGCCTCTTAGTCACCTTTGACAGAATCTTTGCGGTTCGTGTCAAACACGATTGAGAATGCCGAGGCCATGGTCACTACGTAAAGCACAATAAAAAGATCTTGTACATTGAAGATGAACCTAGCGGGATCTGAAACCGAAAACATGCTCAATGCCAATGAGTAACCAAAAATCATAAGTCCTGTAAGCGCTACAGCGACAATATTCCTTCGGTATTGACCCATTAAAAGATACCGATATTGGGAAACCCAAAGATAAACCCCATTTTCTTTTCGCTTCATCCAAAGTGATGAAGCAAATACCCCTATCGTAAATACTGTTATGAAGGCAAAAACAGCCCCTGCTAAAATCAGAAGAATGTTAGCAATGTTCGCGCCGAATCTCATCACAGAAGAGACCAGTTCAACCGCGCTTTCCCAATGAGACCACTGTTGCAATGGTCCGCCGATTGGGTCATCTGAAATCGATTGCCTCAACCGTTCGACCATCCAAACATCATTAGGGTAGTGATATTGGACTTGGTTCCGGAAATTAGGCTCCATTTCAAGATTGACTTTTTTAACTGACGAAAGGGAAAAGTAATCACCAAACTTCGTCGAAAATGATTGGCGTATTAAATTCAAGAATGTTTTGATGGTTAGCTTGACGTAAGAAAGCGGGTTTTCGGTAATCCCCTCTATCGACAACTCTCGGAATATTTTATTGGCACGCTGCATATTTGAGTTCGCGCCAAGATATTCGTTAACACTGACAATGGGCGAGCGTGGCCCTATTTGTGCAAGCATCTCGTCACTGGCAGAACCATAAATTACCCAGTTCAGAGCGTATTCCCCCTTATTTGCATATTTCTCTACATATGTTGGCAAATAGGTCTTCATGTCGCTTTTGATCTCTGGATAAATTCCCCCATCCAATTTCGTCAAATGTGCGACTTGAGCATACAGATTATAGCCGTCGAAATTAGATAAAGAAAAATTACCAAACCGGTCTTCGAAAGCCGACATATAGGAGAAAAGTCCAATGCCGACGACGCCACAATAACAAAGCATATGTGCAGCAAAGCGTTTTACAGATACGGACTGAAACAAATGAAGAGAGACGAAGAATATAAGAGCCAGTATTGTCATCGGCATGGCTGACGGTTTCACGAATATATTTGCCAATGTAACCAATGCCATTCCCAGGGAAACAGCGAAATTCAAATTACTGATGCCAATTATAACGATTGCCATGAACAACAAATAGAAGCACCTGGCTGCATGTTCAGAGAGTAGGTGAAATTCAAAAACTAGATTTTTCTCAGTAAATGCAAAAAAGCATAAAACCACTAGTCCAAGTACTTTTATATTGAACGCTTTTTTCAGCGTCAGGACGATCGCCACCGAAGAGATGGCCCACATCAACACGTGAGCTAAAACTATCGACATCGGATGCCCTATTGTCGCGATTGCTAAAGCAATTATCCACGGCACTGTGGTCGTTCTAATTTCGCTTATTGGCATGGTCGAGGCCAATAAGGCTGGCGATAAATAAGACCAACTATCTGGCGCTATTAGTGGAATACCAAAAACCAGCATCCAAAAAACACGCAACACCAACCCAAAGCCGAGTATCGCCCAGAACCAAACCCAATATGCAGACTCAGAAATCTTAAAATCGGTCAAAGATCCAGATATTCTTTTTTTTACAGTGATGTCATTCACTCTAGTTGATCTCATTTAAGAGCATTTTTAAAACCACACTTTAATTGCACCGCTATCAAGATGGCTAAACACCCTAGTTGTTGAGCCAAACTTGCCGACGTATCGCGTCGAGCTCGCACACATTTCAAAAGCTGCTTCGCATTTTCATCAATCGATCCAAACTGCTTTGAAATTTCCTGGGCCTGTGATTTCAATGCCCTGGTCAACTTTGGTTCGGCTTGAGCTTTAATCATTGCTCGCATTATCGCCTTCCCCGTAAATGGTACAAACAATGCTTGCGTATCATCAACGTATGCTCGAAGCCGTGGCAGATCTCCTATTACACAAATACACCCGCACGAACTGGCTTCAAGAACAGTTTGCGGAAATCCATCTGAAGGAGCCAGACTAACGACGAAATCGCTATCTCGATAGGCATCAGCGAGTTCTTGTTGAGAGAGCGGCTCGACAAAAATTACACGATTACTAATCTTCAACTCGATGGCTTCTTGCTCAAGCTCTCGACGATATGATGGATCCGCATCCAAGCAACAAAATACAAAGAAGAAGTCATTTAGCACATCAGGCTCAGAGGCGGCCTCTAGTATCAGGTGGTGGTTATAGAAACGTTTTAAAATTCTTGGACTCAGAACCAATGTTGCATTCTTAGGGATACCAAACTTATCACGGAATTCACTTCCTCTATTCGGATGGAATATTTCAGTGTCTATCCCCCAAGGCAGATTCAAAACTCTATTTGGCTGAACACCCAACTCAAGAAGCTTAAGCTGTATATCCTCAGTTTTCGAAGTGACAACTTCCGCAACAAGCAGCAGTTGTTGGGTCGCCCATCGCGCCAAGCGACTGCGTATGAATTGTTCTTCAGGATAAACATCTGCCCCCATTACCGTCACTATTATGGGCTCAGACCGATTTAAGTAGGTCAATGCCCATCCGCCCCAGCTTGCAGCGAAATGAACATAGAACACATCTGTTTGAATCGTACGAAGGGCATCAATCCACGACAGCGGGGACATAGGTTCGATCTCACCGCCCTTCCCGACCGTAACAACGTGCCCACCGGCTTTCCTTAATGCGCTAGCACGAGTCGTGGCATGAACGCTCGTGAAATCAGCGATCATACATAATTTCAATTTAGTGATCCTGGATCTATCCTATAATGCTTAATTAGCGCTCGCATGATAGAATCCGTATCATGTATTTCCTGAATAGCATCAAAGGCTTGCACGCTATGCTCGTAAAGTAGATCTCGATTTTCGTACGTATCTTTAAGGGCGCCTTCTATATTGGCAATACTCGAGTTTTTGAGAGGAAGCCCCAGAGTTTTCTCATTCGATAAATCACTTCTGATCCAAAAAATTGTGGGAATACCAGAGAGTATTGCTTCAATTTGGGCATTTGCATAGTACCCCATTGTCAACTTTCCAACCAGTACATCGGTATTGTCGAGCATCTCAACCAACTCACCGCGGGCTTTCTTTGATGCCTCGGAAAATTGTATGGTTAAGCCCTGTTCAATGAGAACTTTTATTGCGGCTCTAATTTCCTCTGCATCTTCTATACCCGGTTGGTTGGTTATCAAAAGCACACGAAGGGCATTGTCTCGAGTTCGGTCTTGCTGAATTGTGCGCTCCAGCATCGTTGGAATATCGCGAGGCAAAAAAAACGGCAAGTGATAGGCTTCAGGAAAATGATCTAGCATGTCAGGTGTCGTCACTAAAACCACATCAGCGATATTTCTCGCCACCCAACGACGTCTGATATTTTCCTTCGACATGCATAAGTAATTCGGTTCGTAATCGCATTTATTACATATATTCACATCCGGACTTTTTTCTATCGTGACTGCACGCGTTCGGGCTTCGCAACCGCGCAAGTGAGCTACAATTCTACAGTTCGCTAATTTAAGTAAGAAGAACTCCCATTGATAATTTGAGATCCCCATCATGCAATGCGAATGAACGACCCTATTCGGCATGACATATCGCCACAAAAAGTAAAATTGCTCAAAAGCCACACTTATTCCTAGTGGACGTGGAGCCAGAAATAGATCTGATTTATCCCAATGAGCATCCGACTGACGAACTGCCAAGTAGGTCGCATGAAGACCTGCGTCTTTTAGATAGTTCACGAAGTCATACTGGATGTGACGACGCTCGCCTATACAAATGACAGACTTTCCTCTCGGGTAAAATCTCAAGAGTGCGGCAGGAGCGATGCTGAGTAAAAAAAGAACTGTTGTGGTGAGCAAATATGCCGCTCGACCAATAAAAAAATTACGACTGTATCTAAGAGAACTCAAAACTGAACCATCTATGAGTTTGAATTTGGCCTTCAAGTGACAAATCTAACACTTCTTTGCACGACAAAGAAGTCAACAGGTTGATCACTATCCACAACTTCGTTTATTAATTTTTGGTCGCATGCTGAGCTTGACTTGTTCATGAGGCGTCACATAAGAAGTACAGTTTAACAAGAGAGCAGAGTGCAGTACATGACAGTTGCATCCGAACAAGATGAAGCCCCTGACGAGGCGATGCACTCTACACGTACATTTTGGAATGCATCTCCGTGCAATGGGCAAGAGAACCTAGTCGCTAGGAAAAAATACCGGTACCGGTCTGAACCTTGGTTACCGGGCTATATGAAGCGAATTGCAGAGAATCATAAAAATATCGTCGAGATCGGTAGCGGGTTAGGTACAGATGCACTGACATGCTGCTTGCACCTACCAGAAGATGGCAGCTATCGAGGCATTGACTATTCAAACGAGAGTGTCGCAAAGGCAAAAGAAGCTCTCGAAGAAGCAAAAACTGAAAATTGGGATGTCAAAGTAGAGCCAACCTTCCAAGTCGGAGATGCTGAGAGTTTGGACTTTAAAACCAATTCCTTGGAATGCGTATTTTCATTTGGCGTATTGCATCATACAGCTCACCCGCAACGAGCATTTGACGAAGTTTACCGTGTTCTTGAGCCTGGCGGGAAAGCCTATGTTATACTTTATCGTCGCTGGGCGCTGAAAGTCGCAGTAGCAAAGATTTTAAGAGGATTCCAGCACGCCGTTGATTTCGTAACGCGTCGTGAAAGAACCATTTATAAGTTAATTGACGGTCGCCATCTTGAAAGTCTAATGGGAACTGCCGTTCTAGAGTGCTTTGGTGTTCCTTATCTGGATTGCTTTGACAAGCGTGAGGTGGAGAGGTTTTTCTCAGACTTTCAGATCGATGCACTGTACCCGATTGGATATAGCTTACCCTGGTTTCATAAAGATCCGTCTTCCCTCGGGCCTTTTGGGTATTACTGGGCGATAGAAATCACTAAACCCGAGAGCAGCTAACATCCGACAGTTCATTCAGTAACAACATGAACAATCAGTTGATCAGCAACGACCCTTAAACTTCGCAATGATCACAACATGGGTTTCTGATGGAAATGAGCTTTAAGTCTAAAGGTAACAAATTGTCCATTTCTGATCAAAAAATTAGCATTGCTGTCGTTGGCTGTGGTCATTGGGGGAAAAATCTAGTCCGCAATTTTGATGCTCTGGGAGTACTTAATGCGGTCGTCGATATAGATCCCTCTATAGCAAACAGGATATCATCGCAATATTCCGTCAGAGCATTAACATTTCCGGAAGCTCTGCAAGACTCAAACATCGATGCCCTCGTAATATCAGCTCCTGCAAGCCATCACTACGCTCTGACCAAGGAGGCTTTACTAGCTCGCAAACACGTCTTTGTTGAGAAGCCACTTTCCCTTGAGATAATCGAAGCACAACAACTTTGTGAAATCGCTGAACAGAATAGTTTGACCCTAATGGTGGGGCATCTCATGCAATTTCACCCAGCGTTTCTTAAGCTCCAAGAAATCTGTATGGCGGGCAATATTGGCGAACTTAGATACGCATATTCGAATAGAATGAATCTTGGAAAAGTTCGAACAGAAGAGAACATCCTGTGGAGTTTTGCGCCTCATGACATTTCAATGATTCTTGGCATTTTTGGAACAGATGTAGATACAGTATCCGCAACAGGGCACTGCTATATCAGTTCAGAAATTGCAGATGTTACATCTACCAATATTTCTTTCAAAAATGGCCAAGCCGCACATATTCAAGTTTCATGGCTTCATCCGTTTAAGGAGCAACGGCTTGTAATAATTGGTGAAAAAGGCATGGCAGTGTTTGATGATAGCTTACCATGGAATGAAAAATTAGG
>Ga0181559_10000012_pt1 | contig 169053 bp, 148 predicted proteins | sample 011ome_21_FD_133752 | JGI IMG/M metagenome (GOLD analysis project Ga0181559, IMG submission 133752) | Coastal salt marsh microbial communities from the Groves Creek Marsh, Skidaway Island, Georgia - 011508AT metaG (megahit assembly) | ecosystem: Environmental > Aquatic > Marine > Intertidal... | reverse complement strand
TTTTTATTTTTCATTCGGGTTTATGTCAACACATACGCGCCCTCAAAAAATGACTCGAAACCCCATAACGGTGGAGTTGCAGGTTGTCATGTTTGGGACATGATAGGTTAAAGGTAAAAAAAATCCCATTGGTTACAATGGGATTTTGAATAGGATGGCAGGGTGCCTAGTCTTTTTTGATCGTAACGATAATCACACCGTTAGCGCCTTTGTCGCCATAGGCCGCTATAGCGTCTTCGCCTTTTAGGATTTCTACTTTGGCAATTTGGGTGGGGTCTAGGTTGTTCATGGCCTCAGTGTTGGATTCTTCTCCGTCAATGACGACATAAGGCTCAGGCTTGGACTCTGGAGTCCATTCCATGCTGATCCAATCGCTTCTGTCAAAAACCGATTCGATGATCTTATCAATTTCATTCAAATCCAAATCAGCAATCAATTTGTTGATATCAACGTCTAATGAATCGAAATCGAAGTTTTCTGCTTCTTTGACCTCCTTCAAGGCTTCGTTCATTTGTTCTTTGAGCTTGGCCATGTCTTCACGATGCTTGATCATGTCTTCGCGATGTTTGGCCATGTTTTCGCGATGAATGCGCAGATGCTCGCGGTGTTCTTCAGACAAGCCCCTTGCGTCCATGTCGCGGCGTTTTTTAAAGGAAATACTAGCGACATTTTTGTCGTCATCACCTTTGGAGTGACCATAGAACATCATCACCTTACCCGAGTCTCCAATAGTTATGGGGTCAATACCATTGGTGCTGGACACGGATTGCTCCATCTCTTCGCCATCACTTTTGTACTCAACGGAAATTTTGGTGATTTCTCCATCGGCATTGCGTTTGACTTTGGAGAATTCTAACACCTTGCCTTTTTCTTTCTCTTGGGCTACCAAGGCGTTGAGTTCGGCGTCGGTGGTGTTTTTATCAATAACTATTGGCGGTCCTGCCAAAGCGGTCATTGAAAAGCAGAGTATCATTCCAAGAGCCAATACTCTTTTGAAATTTTGAATGTGGTTCATTGAGGTTTTCATAATATCATTTTGAGGGTTTTACTTCCGCTAAGGTATGAGATAAAACAAAAAACCCCTGACAAGCAGGGGTTAAAGTTGTGTTAAGATGCGATTTTATTCGCCGCTTAATTTTTTCATTTCTTTTTCAATCATATCGTAAAACTGATCGATTTTAGGCATGACGACGATGCGAGTACGACGGTTTTTAGCACGTCCATCAGCGGTATCGTTAGTGTCCAATGGCACATAAGAACTGCGACCTGCAGCCACCAAACGAGAAGGATTGACTCCAAGAGATTGTAACACACGGATGACCGAGGTTGAACGCTTGACGCTCAAATCCCAGTTGTCAAGCAACACACCACTGCTGTATGCTTGGTCGTCGGTGTGACCTTCTACTAGGCATTCGAAGTCTGGCTTGTCGTTAACCACTTTAGCAACTTTGGCCAAAACATCTTTGGCTTTGTTGCTCACGTTATAACTGCCTGAGTTGAATAACAATTTGTCAGAAATGGAAATAAATACCACGCCTTTTTCTACACTAATTTCGATGTCTGGATCGTCAATACCAACAGTTCTTTTCAAGCTAGTGACCAAAGCAAAAGTCACACTGTCCTTTTTGTTGATGGCGTCTTGAAGTCTATTGATTTTCAAATCTTTTTCACGCATACTCTCCAATGATTTTTCCAAGTTATCGGCTCCTTTAGAAGTCAATACGGTCAAATCTTTGGTGCTTTGAATCAAACTGGCGTTGTTTGCGCGCAAGTCTGCAATTTGCTCCTCTAACGCTTGAGCTCTAGCTAATGCTATCGCTTTGTCTTCGTTGCAAATGTTTAATTTGTAGGTGGTGTTGTTGAGCATGTCTTGAGTTTCCGCTTGTTTGGCTTCTAGGGCAGCATACTGCTTTTTAGAAACACAAGAAGCGAACAAAAGAACTGTTGAAAGGGCAAGAGCAATTGATCTTTTCATTGAAATTAAGGTTTTGTTTGGACAAATTTACTAAAATTTAACACTCCATCGAATTGTTAACATAACTTTTGCATTGGCTACAATTTGTCGAATGTTTTTCTTCCTAAAATGTAATATTTCCAAACGATGGAGGAGTCTAAAACAATAGATTTCAGTGATTTAGATCTCGACTTCAAATAACGACCTCCCTGGCGATAGAGGTCCATGTGCGCCATGAACACAGCCCCAAAATGGCTTGGTTTGCCTTGTAACAAAAATCGCCACGCGGCTAAACCGTCGAGCAACAAGCGAATGACCAACAAAAACATCAGATGTTTTTGGGTGTTTTTGAGCAACATGAAGAGCGAGTTTCGGAAGTTCAGCCGTGTTTTTTGAGCAGTACCGTAGTGGAGAGTTCCTCCCCCCAAATGAAACACATGACTTTCGGCAATGGCCCAAACTTGAAAGCCTTGGAGTTTGGCCCTCCAACACAAGTCGATTTCCTCCATGTGGGCAAAGAAGCTCGCGTCAAATCCTTTTAAGGACTGAAAAACCGTTTTGCGCACAAACAGGCAGGCTCCTGAAGCCCAAAAGACTTCGGCCGTGGTATATTGATGGTGGTCTTCTTCCAAATGATCAAAAATTCGCCCCCGACAATAGGGAAAACCAAACCGATCCAAGAATCCACCCGAGGCACCAGCGTATTCAAAATGTGTGGGACGGTTGAGGTTTAAAATTTTAGGCTGAGCCAAAGCCATGAGAGGATCGTTTTTAAAAGCGTTGATCATTGGTTGAAGCCAGCCTTCAGGAGTTTGTACATCGTTATTGATAAGACATAGCAGCTCGGCGTCAATTTGTCCGATGGTCTGGTTGTAACCCTCGGCGTAGCCCAAATTGTGTTGATGTCTGATGACGTTCACGTTGGGGAAGTTACTGTGAACAAAGCTTACAGACTCGTCTGTCGAGGCATTATCCACCACATGCACCGAGGCGAACGATTGAGAATGCGCCAACAAATCGGGCAAAAACCGCTCGAGCAGGGCTTGGCCGTTCCAATTCAAAATGACAACAGCTGTTTTCATCGGCGGTAATTTGGAATGTCTTTCAAAAAGACATAGCGTTCCTGTTTGTGATCCATCTGGCAAAAGTAGTGATCCAAACCGTTGGTGACCATCAAATAATCGGCTTTGAGGGTGAGGTTGTAGCGGGCAATTTGATCAAAAGTGTCTTGAGAAATAGAGACTTCTGGTGATTTGCATTCTACCACCAAAGCCACACGGCCGTCAGACTTGTAAACGATGATGTCATAGCGCTTGGTGGTTGCTCCTACTTTAATTTGTTTTTCGACATTCGTCAGGCTGGCAGGATAACCCTTGTCCTGAAGAATGAATTGCAGACAATGTTGACGCACCCACTCCTCGGGCTGGAGTTGGACATATTTTTTGCGAATCGGGTCAAAGATGAGCCGTTTATTTTCGCTACTTTTGAACCTAAACGCATAAGGCGGAAAAGACAATGTCTGCATCTTGCAAAAATGATGAATTTTTTTGAATGAATGAGATCGATATCATCTTAGAGGAAATTAGAAAACAGCAGTTTAGGCCCATTTATGTCCTGATGGGTGACGAGCCTTACTATATCGACTTGATAACCTCCGAAATCAAGAAACACGCCCTAACGGAGGAAGAAAGGGCTTTTAACGAGATGGTATTCTATGCCAGAGAGGCGAGTGTAGAGGATGTGGTTTCAAGCGCCAAGCGCTTCCCGATGATGTCGGAACGTCAATTAATCATTGTTAAAGAAGCTCAAGATTGGGTCAGAACCATCGATCAAATGGCTTCCTATGCCGCCAATCCTCAACCTTCCACGGTGTTGGTCATCAATTACAAATACAAAATCCTCGACAAGCGCAAGGCGTTTTACAAGGCCGTCTCGAAATCAGGAGAGGTTGTGGAGTGCAAGAGTTTGTACGAAAACAAAGTTGCCCATTGGATCCACGACTTCCTGAAGCAGAGGAAATACGAGATTGTCCCCAAGGCTGCTCAAATGTTAGTAGAATTTTTGGGAAACGACTTGTCAAAAATTGTCAATGAGTTAGAAAAACTGGAATTGCTTTTGCCTAAAGGCCACCAAATTACCCCAGAAGACATCGAAACCAATATTGGTATATCAAAGGATTTTAATGTTTTTGAATTGCGTAACGCCATTGGCAATCGCCAATTGGACCGAGCGCATCAAATCGCTGCGCACTTTGGAGACAATCCAAAAATGAATCCTTTGGTCGTAACCATAGGCATGCTGTTTTCTTATTTTTCTCAAATCTTGCAGTATCATGCCTTGAACGACCACAGTCCTAGGGCTGTAGCTGCGGCTCTAGGCATCAATCCCTTTTTTGTGAAAGATTATGCCGTTGCAGCGAGTAACTACCCCATGAAATATGCCTCTCGCAACATCGCTTTATTGCGCGAATACGATCTCAAAGGCAAAGGTGTAGGAGCGAGGGAAATTCCCGAAGGAGACGTTCTGAAAGAATTGGTCCACCGACTGATGCATTGAAAATTATAAGGCTGGATATTGTTCCGGATCAGCCTCATTCATAATGGCATAAGCTTTTTCAAAAATGTCATCTAAAGAAGGTTTTGAAAAATAATCTCCGTCCGTACTGTAAGCAGGACGGTGGTCCTTGGCAGTCAAAGTTTGAGGAATGCTGTCCAAGTGTTCAAAAGCTTGTTGGCCATTGATGACGGCGTCTAAAATATAGGCAGAAGCTCCGCCAGGAACGTCTTCATCAACGATTAAAAGTCGGTTAGTTTTAGCGACACTTTTCTTAATATCATGATTTAAGTCAAATGGTATAAGTGACTGGATATCAATTACTTCAACATTGATATTAACACTCGCTAATTCTTGTGCAGCTTCCATGACCAAACGCAGTGTGGAGCCATAAGAAACTATGGTCAAATCGGTCCCAGATCTGAGCGTTTCTACCACTCCAAAAGGGGTAGTAAAACTGCCTATATTTTCGGGAAGTGCTTCCTTTAATCGGTAGCCATTGAGACATTCGACCACCAAAGCTGGGGTGTCAATGGACACCAAATGATTGTAAAACCCAGCGGCTTGTGTCATGTTTCGGGGTACCAAAACAAACATGCCTCGGAGCAAACTGACAATGCCTCCCATGGGTGATCCTGAATGCCAAATGCCTTCTAAACGATGGCCTCTTGTTCTGACAATTAGAGGCGCTTTTTGACGACCTTTGGTACGATAATGCAAGGTCGCAATATCGTCGCTCATGATTTGTAAGGCATATAGTACATAATCCAAATACTGAATTTCTGCGATAGGTCGTAGGCCCCTCATGGCCATTCCAATACCTTGCCCGATGATACTCGCTTCACGAATGCCAGTATCGGCTACTCTGAGTTTGCCAAATTTGTCTTGCAGTCCTTCAAGTCCTTGGTTGACGTCACCAATAACCCCGGCATCTTCACCAAAAATCAATACTTCGGGATGCTTTTCTAAAAGGGCTTCAAAATTATCTCTTAAAACAATACGGCCATCGACCTGAGTTGCTTCTTTGCCATAGGATGGCGCAATGACGGCAGATTCATGCGCTTTGACCGCTTGAGTCGAGTAGAGGTGGCTATTGAAGTTATTCCATTGCTTGCTTTTGTAGTTTTTGATCCAATCATGCAAGTTGGCCTTGTCATTGTTATTGAGGTCTCGACATTGACGCAATACTTTACGGGCGGTTGAGATCACGTCTTTGCGTATCGGCGTTGCGTTGTCTTTCAATTGGCTGATGGCTGTTTCGACAAAAGAGGTGTTAGAAGTTTTTTTAGCCAAGGTGCCAAGTATAGCCAGAAGGCTGTTTTGTTCCTCAACGATTGCCGACAAATAGGCTTTCCATGCTGATTTTTGAGCTGCTTTGACTTGTTGTTCGCAGTCGTCCTCAACATCTTTCAACTGCTTTTCGGTGCAGTATTCTTTTTGGACTAGCCAAGTTTTGTATTTGGCCAAGCAATCGAATTCGGCCTCCCATTTCAATCGTTTACTGTCTTTATACCTTTCATGTGATCCCGAGGTTGAATGCCCTTGAGGTTGGGTTAATTCTGTGACGTGGATGATGACAGGAATGTGTTTGGTTCGTGCCAATTCACTGGCATTTTCATAGGCCTCGACAAGAGCAGGGTAGTCCCAACCCTTCACTTGAATGATTTCGAACCCAGCAGCAGCATCGCTGCGTTGGAATCCAGAAAGAATTTCAGAGATGTTTTCTTTGGTCGTTTGGTGTTCCGCATGAACGGAAATGCCGTAGTCATCATCCCATACGCTAATGACCATAGGTACTTGCAGAACGCCTGCGGCATTGATGGTCTCGAAAAATAAACCTTCACTTGTGCTGGCATTACCAATGGTACCCCAAGCCACTTCATTGCCACCTTCGGAAAAATTGGGTGCCTTGATTTCGGGAAGTTCTCTGTAAATCTTGGAGGCCTGTGCGAGTCCTAATAATTTGGGCATTTGAGCGCCAGTAGGAGAGAGGTCGGCACTAGAATTTTTTTGTTCCATCAAATTCAACCAATTGCCGTTTTCATCCAGACTATGAGTGGCAAAATGTCCGCCCATCTGCCTTCCCCCACTCATGGGTTCGGCTTCGAGATCGGTATGGGCATACAATCCTGCAAAAAAAGATTCGGGATTGAGTGCGCCAATGGCCATCATAAAGGTTTGGTCACGATAATAACCAGATCTGAAATCGCCGTTTTGAAATACTTTGGACCAGGCCAGTTGAGGCAATTCTTTGCCGTCACCAAAAATGCCAAATTTGGCCTTTCCTGTCAGGACTTCTTTGCGTCCCAGCAAACTGCACTGCCGACTCAAATAGGCCAATCGGTAATCTGACAACAGGGAGGCCTTGAAGTCCTCGAAAGTCAAAACAGTTTCTAAATCTCCAAAGTTTAACACGTCAATTGTTATATTAAAAGGTTCAAATTTAACCAATATTGAGGGGCTGTGCAATTAAAACCATTTTCTCTTGAACAGTTCAACCAATTTTTTGGGCGATGTAGTGGCTACAAATCTCAGTTTACTGAAGTAATTGGGCTGAACGATTTCCCAACCCAAATTGGAGTATACTGGAAAATAAAGTTCGAAATAGTCTGGAATAAAATTTAGCCTGATCCCCGAGTCATAGGCAAAAAACGGTCGTCTGTTGGTGCTGTTTTTGCTCAATCCTAAATCGCCATAAACCTCGACCCAACGATAGATGTTGGTGCTCACATTGGCCGTCGCCATCCATTCATTGGCCGAGCGCGGGTTGAGGATGGATTTGAACCCTCCATCAGAAATGTAGATTTGTTGGCTAAAGACACCGTTGTTTTCGGCGCGTCCCAAGTAGTTGTATTCAAACAGATAATCGGAAGGACGGTCAAGAGAAAAATCGAAAAAATTGGTGTGTTTGACGTTGTGAAAGAGGAAAGTTCCAGCAAATAGTCTCAGATTGAATTGCCGTTTATTGGTCAATTTTCTGTATTCGTATTCTAAGCTCACCTTACCAAAGTCGCCAGAAATCTGAACGTCTATTTTTCCGCCGTTGTAGTCAAACAAATTGCTGTCGGATGCGCCATATTGCAAATTGAAGACGCCGTAGTTTGGAGACAGGTCTGCTTCAGAGACAGCGTCATTGGCTATCGATACGTATTTCAAGGTGATATTTTGGCGCTTATTGGATCGCAGGTCTTGAGGGTTTCTAAAATTTAAGAGAACGAATGGTGAAATAACCCGCCCAAATTTGCCGACACCAATGGAGCTGTAACTCCCAAAAATACCCGAGGTGACGTTATAAAGTTTTGAATGGTCGATGTTGTAATAATTAATTACTGAAGCTCTACCTGTCCAAATTTTAGACTTGGTCGAAAATTGAGGAACAAAATTGACTCTAAAGGATTTGCGCAACAATGAGTGGTTGGTGAAATATCCCCCTACACCCAAGCCGTCATAGATATTGCCAAATTCAACCACTGGCACCGCAAAAAATTGAGAATAGGCGGGGTCTTCAATGTCAGCGCCTAATTTGATTTTAAGAGGCCTGTAGGAAAACAAATGTCTTTTGCTGCTTGACGAGTTGTTCCTGTAATTAACTTCTGAGATATTGGTTTTTGGATTTAAAACAATGCGAGCTGTGTTTGGGTCTGTCCATGCCTCCGAACTGCCATCAATCCATAGATTTGCTTTGCCGCCATCCTTATAAAATACTGCCATTTCAACAGGAATGCCGGTATTAAAACGGTCGACGAACTGAAATTCATTGCTCGATTTCCGAACGATTTTAAAATCTAATTTGTCATTTTTCTTTACGTAGCTCTCAAAAAACCAATCCGTGGGTAGGTCGGTTAACGACGAAACCTGAGTCCGAAACTCCTCGATCGTGTGTTTTTCGGTATTACCGTCCTTGAAAAAAGCAGTGATGGCTTCCTTGATCAGAGGCTTGCCAGTGTAAGCGTCCAAATACTTCATTCCTAACCCACATTTGTAAGGATTGGTATATGTTTGATTGAACTTCAACAAACTGTCTTTTGGAGTGTTCAGAGCTTGATCTCGGTTGGTTCTTGCCATTTGCTCATAAAACAAACGATACTGTCCGTTGAAAGGAAGTTTGGCAAGATTATAGGATCGAATACCCCACCAATTGGATATTTCTCCCAACAATTTTAGGTCGGGATAGTGTTCTTCGACAAATAGCATCAAGAAATAGGTTTCCATACCCGATTGCAACCAAAATTCATTTCTTGGATTGGTATCGAGCTGTCCGTCTAAGGCGTTATGAGCAATCTGCTTGACCAATTCGAGTTCAAATTGCAGTTCTTTAGGGTAAGGCTGTAAAAAAGAAGGAAACCTGTCCAAACCATATACCGGACTGTGTTTGCCCGCAGCTTGAGTAATGGGCAATTGAGCATCGGATATTTTGCTAAAGAATCCGTTCAGAAAATTGACCACTTTTTCGATTGAAGCTATTTCGCTTTGGTCGTCCAAGCCTTTGTCGTCAAGGTCAGTGGCGATTCTCAAATCGGCAGCTTGGAAAGATCTTAAGGGCTGGTCCTTTTTAAATACTAGGGTACAGTTACGGCCTTCGCCAAACCATTGAGCCTTGATTACTGCGGTATTGTCTTCAATTGGATTGATCAAATCCGAATACATGTATAACGGCACATCAGAGGATATTTGAAGGACAACTTTGGCTTTTGGGGCATACAAGTCATCTAAATTCTTATTGGATTGCAACATCCAACCGTTGTCATAAACGGCGGGCCATAGGAGCCAGTTTTTTAGATAAACATTACCCTTGTCGTCTTGTCCATAGGCCGTGAATTTGCTGTTTGGCAAAACCAAATTATATTCAATAACAAATTTCAATGTTTCGCCCGAACGCAACGGTTGATTGAGTGTAATTTTCCATACGTCTGCTTTGTCTGCAGGGCGTTCGTATTGCAACACATCTCCATTAGCTTCGGTCCAAAGGTTGATTTCAGTGTGCCCATAGTCTGAACTATTCGCGTAATGAAAACTGGAAATAAATTCTTCCTCAAATCTTTTGGCCAATTCAGTGTCGCGCGAGCTGTAGCTGTTGTTCCAGTCGTGCAAATAGATCACCTCCAAGGTGTCGTCACTGTTGTTGGTGTATTCAATCTCTTGAGTGACTTTTAAAGTTTTGGTGACAGAATTATAGTTTCCTACAACATTAATATTGAGTTGACCTCGCGATTGAATGCTAATAAAAAGAAAAAAAACGGTGTATTTGAGGGTCTGGGCGGTCAATATTTGATAAATTTTTGAGGAGGAGCTGCCGATAAATTACTCTTCACCAAGTACTGACCATTGGACCAATGCGAGGATTGAATGAATAGGTTTGAAGCACTTCCGACTGGAATTTCGGAGATCAATCGACCCATATTGTCATAGATAAGTAGGTAGCTTTCTGTCCCAAATATACGAGAATTTACTTTAACCTCTAATCCATCCTTGATTTGATTGTATGCCAGATGAAAGTCTTTATTCATGTCTCCGAAGGAAGCAGAACTCAGAAAACTGTCATTGGAGAAGAGTTGCAAGCGGATTGGCAAATGATCACTCATGTTATACAAATGTTCTCTCAGACTGGCATCGTAAAGATCACCGTCGCAATTGGGCGAATTGATCGATTGGTTGAAACAGTTGGAGTTGTTGTTGTTCCCTACGGAATTATAGCTGTCTTCGACGTAGGTCAATGAGCCCCCGTTGAGTAAGTTGGTTGATGTGAGGATGAAATCAAACCTGTCGTCAAAGCCTCCCGAGGCAAATCCGCCACCAGAGGTAGCATGGGTCGATTGGGAAAATACATCTAAGAAATCCAGGTTGTTGTGCCAATCACCCGATCGGTTAACGGGATCCGCCAAAGTGATGTTATTGGTTGAATCTAATAGTTCTAAATAGGCAGGCTCGTTACTCGAATACAGATTGAAATCACCTGAAAGTATAACGTAGGCATTGCTGTCTAAACTCTCAAGATACGTCGTGAAATCTTCTACCATATCAAGCCTGAGTTGCTCGTTATCCGATCCAGAGGAAGCCTTGAGATGACCAACAAATACGTGAATTACAACAGGGTCTGTCGCTTGACTGGTGGTGTTGAGTTTTAAGGTGTAATGATTAAAATCTCGCAAATAGGTCACTACCACGTCTTGGTCTTCGAGGATGAATTTGGACTGGTCAAAAAATATCAAGTTTTGCAAACTGTTTTGATCGTTCCCATTGTCGTCAGAGGTGTTGGTCCAAAAAGGCGCAGCGATATAATTGGAGTCTAAGGCTTGCAATCGTTCTTCGATTAGATTGGCACCTTCTTGGTTGTTCAGTTCACAAACCATCAACAAATCAGGCCGAGTTGCGTCGAGAATAGCCTGTAAATGGTCAATGCGATTGGCGTCTCCAACAGAGGGAAATTGCAATAAATTGTAAAACATCAAATTCAGAACTTCTTGGGCACTGACGGTGTTTAGCGCGAACATTAATCCGACACAAACAAAAAAACGATTTTTCATTAGCTGTAGTTATTCGTGTGCCTTTTTATCAAAGCACTGAAAACATAACAGCAGATAAGTGGTGGTTAAAAGTTGGGGCTGTAACTGATATTGCGATAAAATTCATTGAGAATATCAATAACCTCGTCAGGGGTGTCTACCAGATGCATCAATGAAAGGTCTTCTGGACTGATGTTTTTGAATTGATCCAAAATTACTTTTTTGACCCAGTCTAGCATGCCGCTCCAAAATTCTGAACCGACCAGTATGATTGGGAATGCGGTTACTTTTTTGGTTTGAATGAGAGTAATGGCTTCAAAAAGTTCGTCTAGAGTACCAAATCCTCCAGGCATGACCACAAATCCTTGGGCGTATTTGACAAACATCACTTTACGCACAAAGAAGTAATCGAAGTTTAAGAGTTTGTCGTTGTCGATGTAAGGATTAGAATATTGCTCCATTGGCAACTCAATATTCAATCCAACGGAAGGTCCTTTGGCCTCTTGAGCGCCCCTGTTGGCCGCTTCCATAATGCCGGGTCCTCCGCCAGTAATGACACCATAGCCTTCCTTTACGATGCGAGCGGCAATCTGTTGGCCAAGTTGGTAATATTGATCGTTTTCAGGTGTTCTGGCAGAGCCAAAAATAGAAATGCACGGACCAATTCTACTCATGCGCTCAAAGCCATCGACGAACTCGCCCATGATTTTAAATATCGCCCAAGAATCATTAGTCTTCTTGTCGTTCCAGTCTTTATGTGAACTCATTTAATTAGTTTTAAATGTTGAAATTAACTCTTTTTTCAGATATTGAGCCGTATATCCTTCAGAATTGCGACAAATCTCTTCTGGGGTACCAGTCGCGAGAACCTTTCCACCGCCTTTTCCGCCCTCAGGACCAAGGTCAATGATGTAATCGACCAGTTTGATGACATCGAGGTTGTGTTCAATGATTAAAATGGTATTGCCTTTGTCCGCCAGTCGGTTGAGCACCCCCATCAAAATACGAATGTCTTCGAAATGCAAACCTGTTGTAGGCTCATCCAAGATGTAAAACGTATTTCCAGTATCCTTTTTGGATAACTCTGCGGCTAATTTAATCCGCTGTGCCTCTCCTCCTGAAAGGGTAGTGGATTGCTGTCCCAAAGAGATGTACCCCAATCCGACGTCCTGAAGTGTTTTTAGTTTTCTGTATATTTTTGGAATGTGTTCGAAAAAATCTACTGATTCGTCGATAGTCATTTCTAAAACGTCGCTGATACTTTTTCCTTTATACCTTACCTCCAAAGTTTCGCGATTGAATCGCTTGCCATTGCAAGTTTCGCACTCCACGAATACATCGGGAAGAAAGTTCATTTCGATGACTCGAAGACCTCCGCCTTTGCAAGTTTCGCACCTTCCACCAGCAACGTTAAAACTGAAACGACCGGGCTTGTAACCCCTAATCATGGCCTCGGGTATTCTAACGAATAAGTCTCTTATTTCGCTAAACACACCAGTATAAGTTGCGGGATTACTGCGAGGCGTTCGGCCAATAGGGGATTGGTTGATGTCTATGACCTTGTCGATGTGTTCAAGCCCTTGAATGCTTTGGTAAGGCATCGGAATTTTTATTCCATTAAAATAATGGGCATTCATTATAGGATATAACGTCTCGTTCACCAAGGTCGATTTGCCACTTCCCGAAACTCCAGTAACGCCAATCATTAAACCTAAAGGGAAGTTAACACTGACGTTTTTTAGGTTGTTGCCAGTACATCCATTTAATGCAATCAAGTGGCCATTGCCTATTCGCCTTTCTTTTGGAATTTCCAATGACAAAGCCCCGCTGAGATAGTCAGAAGTGAGGTTGTGAAACTTTAAAATCTCTTCAGGTGTGCCTTGGGCAATGATCTCTCCGCCATGTTTGCCAGCAAAAGGTCCCATATCAATGACGTGGTCAGACTTGAGAATCATGTCTTTGTCGTGCTCCACAACAATGATTGAATTGCCGACATCCCTTAAGTTAATTAAGGAATCGATCAGTTTTTCATTATCCCGTTGATGTAAGCCAATACTGGGTTCGTCTAAAATATAGAGCACTCCAACCAGCTGCGATCCAATTTGAGTGGCCAATCTTATCCTTTGTGCTTCTCCACCAGACAGGGATTTAGAACTACGCCCAAGGGTCAGGTAGTCTAGACCTACGTTCAGCAAAAATTCAATGCGCGTGCTAATTTCTTTAAGGACCTCTGAACCGATTGCCAATTGCTGGCTGCTCAAGTGAGGTTCCAAATTTGCAATCCATGTCGACAGATCTTGGATGTCCATTGCCGATAGATCGGCGATATTTTTATTATTGATTTTGAAAAATAGGGCTTCCTTTTTCAGCCTACCCCCATGACATTCCGGACAGTCGATTTGCTCCAAATAGGATTTGGCCCAACGTTTTAACGGGCCAGAATCGGTATGATTGAATTGTTGCTCAATAAAGGTCACGATACCGTCGAAGTCAATTTTCAAATTTCGAGTCACGCCTAGGGTGTCACTTTTGACTTCAAACTGTTCCTTGCCACCGTACAAAATCACGTCTAAGGCTTTTTCAGGAATCTTGTTGATGGGATCAGACAGGCTGAATCCATAACGCAAGGCTATTATTTCCAGTTGACGGTTGATCCATGTGTCCTTTGAATTGTTGTGCGGGGTCAAGCCGCCTTGCTTGATGGAAACCTTGTCGTCTGGAATGATTTTGGACATGTTGGCCCTATGCAGCATCCCAAGTCCATCGCAGGTTGAGCAGGCACCCTTAGGCGAATTGAATGAAAAATTATTAGGCTCCGGCTGCGCATAGGAAAGGCCCGTCGTGGGGCACATCAAATGTCTACTGAAATACCTTAATTCACCAGTTTTATTGGACAAAACCATCAGCGCATTGTCCCCTTGATGCATGGCAGTAATGATGGTTTCTTCCAAACGTTTTTTAAAATCCTCAGTTGGCTCGACGACCAGGCGGTCTATAACAATCTCAATGTCGTGAGTTTTATAACGGTCTACCTTCATGCCACGACCGATGTCTCTAATTTCTCCATCCACGCGCACTTTAATAAATCCTTGTCTTGCGATAGACTCAAACAATTCTCTGTAATGACCCTTTCTGGATTTAACGACGGGCGCCAGAACGGTTATTTTTTGACCATCAAATTGACTCATGATCAGTTCCAAAATCTGTTCGTCGGAATAACTGACCATTTTCTCGTTGGTGTTGTAACTGTAAGCATCCGCCGCGCGGGCGAATAAAAGTCTGAGAAAATCGTAAATTTCTGTAATAGTCCCAACAGTAGATCTTGGTGATCGGTTGGTGGTTTTTTGCTCTATGGCAATCACTGGAGAAAGCCCGTCAATTTTATCGACATCTGGTCGTTCAAGGCCTCCTAAAAACTGTCTGGCATAGGCAGAAAAAGTCTCGATATATCTCCGTTGCCCTTCGGCATAAATGGTGTCAAAAGCTAAAGAAGACTTACCGCTGCCCGAAAGCCCGGTAATGACCACCAGTTGATTTCTGGGAATGCTTACGTCGATATTTTTTAGGTTGTGAACACGAGCACCTAAAACTTCGATAAATTCCCCTTTCTGTTCCATATTTGGCAAACGGCGAAATTACAATTTTTAATTGCAAAGGGAAAACAAGTCGGTGTCTAAGTCAATAATAAAAACTGTTTATAATTTGCCTGACGTTTGTGTCCTCTCGGCCTATGCGCGGAGGATTTTTTCCAGAGCCTTACCCTGCGCCAATTCATCAATCAGCTTGTCTAAATATCGAATTTGCTGCATTAGTGGCTCTTTGATGTCTTCAACGCGATAACCACAGATGAGTCCTGTGATTTTGGAGACATTGGGATTCATGCGTGGAGCTTCTGCAAAAAAAGATTGGAAGTCAGTTCTGTTTTCCAAAATTCTGTCTAAAGCAGCTTCATCATAGCCTGTGAGCCAGAAAATAATTGCATTTACCTCTGCCTTGGTTCGCCCTTTCTTTTCGGCTTTGTTGATGTAATGAGGATAAACCCCTGCAAAAGACATTTTGTAAACTCTCGAGTGATCCATTGTAATTGCTTAGACTTTATTCAATAGGGAAATTAAGAAAAAAATTAAAAGGGTCAAGGTATTGGCTCGATTGCCGCAAAAATATCGGTATCATTGGGTACACTAAATTATTAAAAAAAATGAATTTGACCTGTTAAGATAAACTTGCCTTGAATTTATTGACTTCTTCTAACAGAATAGGATAAAACCGCAGGAACTCTGTTTCATAGTTGTCATAGTCTTGCAGTATGTTGGACACTGCAGTGTCCATTTGAGATTGGTGACTTGTGCGTTTGTGCATGCCGGTCAATGCTCTTTGTAGCCCTTCGGTAGAGACATAGCTTACCAGCCAGTTTTGTTGAATAAGATAGGGTTTGAGATAAAGGATTCTGTCAGGAAGCAAGTCACTGTTTTCATCGAGATAGGAGTAAAACTTTTGGGCAAAAAGCTCTAACGGCACTGAACTGAATGCGCTCCAGTTTTTAGCTAAAAAATGATCATACATCATATCAACCACCACGGAGGCATAATGACCTTGTGAGGGGAACAGGCGTTTTTTACTTTGTCGAACTATGAGATTTTTGTCCGTAAATTGGTCAATCATGCGGTGCATCAATATACCTTGTTGAATCGCTCTGGGATAGCCTAAGTATTGCTTTCCTCGAATGCCATCTGCTATAAAATTACCCAGCATCACGCCTTGGTTTTCTCCCGATAAGTGCAGGTGTGCTAAATAGTTCATACGACGAAGTTAGGATTTCAGGCTTACATAACCTCATAGCTTAGTATCTTTGATGAAAATTTTCGTTTATGACACTCATTTCTTCAATCTCAGGAATTAGGGGCACCATTGGTGGTGCTTCAGGAGACAATCTTACACCAATTGAAGCAGTTTCCTTTGCCGCGGCTTACGGCACTTGGCTCAAATCGAGTCGCAATAAGAGTCACTATCGGGTGGTAATTGGTCGCGATGCCAGACCCTCTGGGCCTATGATTCAAGAATTGGTCATGCAAACTCTTGTTGGTCAAGGCATTCACGTGGTCAACTTAGGATTGTCTACCACACCAACTGTAGAAATGGCCGTAGTCATGGAACACGCCGATGGTGGCATTATTCTGACGGCCAGCCACAACCCGAAGGAATGGAACGCTCTGAAACTGCTCGATCATCATGGAGAATTTTTGGATGCCAAGGCGGGCGAAGCCATCTTAAACCATGTCAAAGCCAACGACAGTGTTTTTGCTGCTGTTGACGACTTGGGTAAAATCACCAAAAATGATGCTTATATCGACTTGCACATTGAGGCTATTTTAGCATTGGATTTGGTCGATTTCAAGGCTATTGAGAAAGCAAAATTTAAGGTGGTTGTCGATGGTGTTAACTCCTCTGGAGGAATAGCTGTTCCTCGCTTACTGGATGCCTTAGGCGTTCAAACCATCCCTTTATTTTGCGAGCCCAACGGGCAATTTCCTCACAATCCAGAACCTTTAAAAGCCCATTTGACGGATTTGTCAGAAACTGTGGTAAAGCATCGCGCTGACTTTGGTATTGCCGTTGATCCAGATGTGGATCGTTTGGCCTTTGTTTGTGAAGACGGAGAAATGTTTGGTGAGGAATACACTTTGGTGGCATGCGCGGATTATTTACTGTCTCACACTCCTGGCGCAACCGTCAGCAACATGAGTTCGTCACGTGCCTTGCACGATGTGACCGTCAAACATGGTCAAACTTATAGTGCTAGCGCCGTTGGAGAAGTTAACGTGGTGAACATGATGAAGGCTACTAATGCAGTTATTGGTGGAGAAGGAAATGGCGGAGTCATTTTGCCTGAATTGCACTATGGCAGGGATGCTTTGGCGGGAATTGCTTTATTTTTAAGTTTACTGGCTAAGAACCCAATGAAAGTTTCAGACTTGAGAAAATCTTATCCGGATTATTTCATGAGCAAACAAAAAGTGGAGCTTACGCCAGATTTAGATATTGATGCCCTTTTGGCTCAAATGTCGGAACGCTATAAGCACGAAAAAGTGACCACTATTGACGGTGTTAAAATAGATTTTTCCGACTACTGGGTGCATCTTCGCAAAAGTAACACTGAACCAATTATTCGAATATACGTGGAAGCCCCTTCGCAGTCTAGAGCCGATGAGGTCGCTCAAGAATTTATAACCGAATTGAAATCCCTTTAGACGTAATTTTCACGGCGGTGTTTCCACCTGCGATGTGACCATAAATAATAGGCTGGGTCTCCCTTGATTTGTTGTTCTAATTTTTCGACGAAAATATCGGTGATGTCATAGTCGGCAAAATCAGTGGGCTTATCGGTAATCAATTCAAAACGGGCTTCATAATAGCCACGTTTCAATTTTTGAATATCGAGAAAGATCACTGCCATATTGTATTTTTTGGCGAGCATTTCTGCACTGGTGTGTACAGGAGTGTCAACGCCCATAAAGGACCTCCAATGCCGTGCTTTGTTGGGATTGGGAGATTGGTCCGCATTAAAGGCACAAAAAGTCAATTGATTGTTCTCAACTCTCTCGGCGATGACAGCCAGCGCCTCGGTAGTAGGGACTAGTAAGGTATTGTATCTAGCACGTATGCGTTTGACCATACGGTCGAAGTATTTGTTGTTCAACTTCTTGTAGATAGCAATACTGTCATGAGGAATAAATTGATCCAAGACAAACATCCACTCCCAACCTCCATAGTGTCCGCAAACCAAATTAACATGTTGTCCTTGGTCGTAGGCCTTATGAATGACCTCCAGGTTTTTGAAAGTCATTCGTCGCTTCATTTGGCGGTTACTTATGGTCAATGATTTGACAAATTCAAACAGCAAGTCGGTCAAATGATGAAAAAAACGCTTTTCGATGATCAAACGTTCATCTTCCGACTTATGAGGGAAAGCCAATTTAAGATTCGCCGCTACAACTTTCTTTCTGTAACCAAAGACCTTATAAACCAAGAGATAAGAGGCATCTGACAATACATACAAAACCCTCATGGGCAGCAATGACAGCAGCCACAGTAAAGGGTAAATGAGCAGAAAGGAGAGTAGCTGCATAGCTTATTGCTGGCCAGCTCCAGTTTTAGTTTTCTCCATCAAGTCAATGGCTGCCTTGATGCGCTGACCTCGTCTTTGGTTGATTTCGTTCTTTTTGATGGTTGCCGCCAAAGCGTAATAGCTTGACTTCACTCTATCCAAAAAATTTGGATTTATTCTGCCTTGAACCATTTCGTCTAACATCAACAAACACATGTCAGAATCAGGGTTTTGCTCAATAAAATTGTAAGGAAAGAAACGAAAGGTTTCAATGGTTTCTTGGTAAAGAGGTTGCAAGGAATCGAGCGCTATACTGTCATTAGCAGTTTTTGCAGCTCTGAGCGCTAACGAAATGTCTTTCATCTTCATGTTGTTGGCCTTACCTCCTTCTTTGTAGCGCATGAAGTCTTCGTTGGGCATGTTACCACTGGCCACGGATAAATTAATGGTATCCCTGTTCAACACAACTCGAGTTTCACCTGGTGCAAGAATCAGAGGAAATCGGCCTGTAATTCCTTCAATTTCTAAAGCGACGAGTTCAAGAGAATCGCATTGTCCTTTGAAAACAATTTTATTTTTAGAAACTATTGAAGAATCTTTCAATAATTCATTTCCATTTTTGCGAATCGTCATGTAACTGCGAACGCCGTCTAAGAGGTCGTTTCCTTCGATTGTCACTGTATACAGACCAAATCCGCGATCTAAGTCAGACTCACAAGAATGAAGTCCTGTCAACAATAGAGCAAATGTGGCGAGGGTAAAAAGGTTTTTAGTTTTTAGATATGGTGTGAAATTCATGACAATAAGTTTTGGTTTAAGAAAGGCCAAATATACGATAGTTGATCAAATGCGTCAAGTCTCTTTCAATTTGCTAATTTTGCCCAAAATTAATCCATGACATCAGCATACCATCCAGATACCATTGTCGCCATTTCTACCGCTCAAGGGATCGGAGCCATTGCTGTCATCAGACTTTCAGGCCACGAGGCGATCTCGATTGCCGACAAGGTGTTTAAAAAGCCAACTGGTGAATCATTGGCTTCTCAACATTCTCATTCCGTGCATTTTGGCGCAATTTATCATGGCGAAAGATTGCTAGACGAGGTCGTGGTAGGTTTGTTTAAAAACCCCAAGTCTTACACTGGTGAAGACGTCATTGAAATATCCTGTCACGGTTCGGTTTACATTCAACAAGAAATTTTAAAGTTATTGCTTCAAAATGGCGCCAGATTGGCCAATCCAGGGGAGTTTACCCTACGGGCATTTCTCAATGGAAAATTGGATTTGTCTCAAGCTGAAGCAGTTGCCGATGTGATCGCCTCAGAATCTCAAGCGACTCATGAAGTGGCCATTCAACAAATGCGAGGTGGTTTTTCTACTGAAATTGAAGATTTACGTCAACAACTGATCAATTTCACTGCTTTAATTGAGTTGGAACTCGATTTTTCGGAAGAAGATGTGGAATTTGCCAACCGATCTGAATTGGAAAAACTGCTCATAACTATACAATCTAAACTCAAATCTTTGGCCGACTCTTTCGCCTATGGCAATGTGCTCAAAGAGGGCATTCCTGTAGCTATTGCTGGAAAACCTAATGCTGGCAAATCGTCCTTACTCAATGCCTTGTTTAAAGAGGAAAAGGCTATTGTTTCCGACATCGCTGGAACCACGAGAGATGCCATTGAAGATACCCTGATATTAAAGGGTATCAAATACCGATTCATTGACACTGCTGGTCTTCGCGAAACTTCCGATCAAATTGAGTCCATGGGAATTGAACGAGCCAAAGAGAAAATTGCCAAAGCCAAAATCTTGTTGTACTTGTACGACCGCATGGACAGTGCACCAGAAGAGGTAATTCGCGATATCAAGACGCTGTATCACGACAAGTTGATTGTCATTTTAGTCGAAAATAAAATTGATCAATACGGTGGATTTTTCGAAAATGATTTTAATACTCAAGTCATGACTGAGCTCAGTGGAAAGTATACCAGTACCTTGACGGGAATTAGTTGCTTTGATGAGGCGACCATTAATGCCCTAAAGGGATTGCTGGAATGGGAAGTCAGCGAGATGAAAAGCTCTAGCGAAGTGGTCGTGGCCAACGTCAGGCATTACAATGCCATGATCAAAACTTTGGAAGCCATTGGGTCCGTGCAACAAGGTTTAGAGGAGGGACTGTCGGGAGATTTGCTTGCGGTAGATTTGAAAGAAGCCCTGTACGCCTTGTCAGAAATAACCGGTGCTATCGACGTGGATAAAGACATCCTTGGAACCATTTTTGGGAAATTCTGTATTGGGAAGTAAGGCTCAATACTGATTAGGTTGGTTATCAGCCCATATTGATCCCAAAAAAATGGCCTACCAGTGCGGTTAGTCCCATGGCTACAGTGCCCCAAAAAACAATTCTTCCGATGGCTTTGGGTACGTTAGAGCCGCCAGTCCGGGCCGAAATAGCTCCAAGTAAAATCAAAAAGAACAAGGCAAAGCCGTAAAGGCTGTACTCCATAGATTCGAGAGGGAGAAATAGCGTCAATAAAAAAGGCAAAAGCCCCCCAACGGTAAAGGCGCCGCCAGAAGCTAAAGCTGCTTGAATGGGGTTCGCCTGACTGATTTCATTGATGCCCAGTTCGTCGCTAACATGGGCTCCCAGAGCATCATGAGAAGTCAATTCCTCAGCAACTTTCAAGGCAGTTTCTTTTTTCAGTCCTCGGCTTTCATATATTTTGGCCAAGAGTTGAAGCTCCAATTCAGGCATTTCGAGAAGTTCTTGCTGCTCTCTTTCGATATCCGCCTTTTCGACGTCGGTTTGCAAACTCACCAAAACGTACTCGCCTGCTGCCATGGAAAGGGCTCCCGCCACCAGTCCAGCTAAAGTGGCCAATACGACAGGCGCGCGCAAATCGCTGGCTGCAGCCATGCCAATGGCTATACTGGCGGTCGATAGTATGCCGTCATTGGCACCTAGCACAGCTGCACGAAGCCAGTTGCTCTTATGGATAAAGTGGTTTTTGAGGTATTCTTCTAATTGTTGGTCTGTTGCTGCCATAATTTGGGGCTTATTTGGGGCTTAATTCAAATATAAAAGAATCAGATGAAAAAAATAAAATGGGAAGGATAAATCTCTGACCTAAACTACTTCTTTAAGACCAACAATCTGGCGGTATAACCCGTCGTGAGCAACCATTGGTGGGAGGCAATCATGAGTTCATTCTCGTCAAAGACTTTCATTTCGGCGGTATTGGGTCTAGAACTTCCTTCGTTAAGAGCAAAAAATTCGAGCGCATTGAATCCGTCGGTCAAGGTGATTTCAATGTAAACCACCGCATTCCTTAAGGTCAAATTGGGATGAACCACCTTCCCGTTGTGAATCAAACGAACACGGTCACCGTCTTCATACTCGTGATCACGACAAGCTATTTTGATGACTCTTGAGGTCGTCGAAATATCTCCCATATCATAGTCGCGACTGAACTGTTCCAAGTTACTTTTGCCTTCTTGAAATTGCGGTTTCATGGTCCATTTGGGAGAAGGTAGTGGATTGGGGTCAATCATGGCAATGCCCTTTTCTTTTTTGTCAATGTCAGAAAGCTGTTGGGTCATGAATTTGGGAGAAACGTTGATGTTAGTCAAACTAGGCCTATTGGTCAGCCGTTTGAGTTGAAAATTCGTGGTAGCATCGATGTTAGGCTGCTCGATTTCAAAAGAAAAAAGGCCTCCTGTGTCTAACTGTCCAAAGACCGTAAGACTAGTTGCAAATACGCTAAATAACATGCAATTTCGAATCATCCAACAAATATAGGCGTTTGTTGGTGGATTAAAATTCACTTTAACAGCCATTTTAGAATTTTTATGTCATCAACGCTGAAACTGATTTTGTGTTTTGCAAACCAATAATTTCTTATATCTTCAAACCATGGATTCGTCGCTTAGAAATAAATTAGAAATCCAATTTCAAGAATTGTCCCAGCGTTTGTCTGGGGAGTTGAAATGGGATCCACTGCATACGGCTTTGTACGCCACCGATGCTAGCGTTTACAGGGAAAAGCCTGCTGCAGTTGCGCTGCCAAAGTCTACGCAAGATTTGCAAGAATTGGTTCTTTTTTCTGCGAAAACTGGCATTACTTTGATACCGAGGGCTGCGGGAACCTCTTTGGCAGGTCAGGTGGTGGGAAAAGGATTGGTGGTTGACGTATCCAAGTACATGGATCAAATTATAGAATTGAATGTCGATCAATCCTATGTGTGGGTTCAGCCAGGTGTGGTGAGAGATGCACTAAATCTCTATTTGAAACCTTTCGGCTTATTTTTTGGACCAAACACTTCAACGGCCAATAGAGCCACCATTGGGGGTATGGTGGGCAACAATTCTTGTGGCTCTACTTCCATTGTTTACGGCAGTACCAGAGACCACGTTTTGGCCTTGAAAACGATTTTGAGTGATGGCAGCGAAGCTGTCTTTGAAAATCAGGATGAGGCTTCATTGTCTAAAAAAATTAGACAAGATCATTTTGAAGGCCGATTGTATCGGGCTACTTTAGATTTGCTCGGTCAAAAAGAAATTCAGGAAAACATTCGAAAAGAATACCCAAAACTAGAGATTAAAAGACGCAACACGGGCTATGCGCTTGACGCTTTAATTGAGATGAGTCCAATAGACCCTAATGGTCGCTCGTTCAATTTTTGTGAACTGCTTTGTGGCTCGGAGGGAACTCTGGCGATGACTACCGCCATAAAATTGAATTTAGTTCCGCTGCCTGACTCCGAAAGTGTTTTGTTGGCGGTTCATTTTAATGAATTGATCGAAAGTTTGGAAGCCACGGTAATGATGATGACCCATCAGCCCTCGGCCTGCGAACTCATGGATAAAAAGGTGTTGGATTGCACTAAAAACAGTCCTGAATATAGCAATCATCGGTTTTTTATTGAAGGCGACCCAGCTGCAGTAATTTTGTTGGAATTCAGAGATGCTCATTTCGATGGAGCAAAAAACAAGGCTGAACAACTAAAGGTAGAACTCATGACAAAGGGTATGGGCTACGCCTATCCCATTTTGACAGATAAAAATGCCGAATCAATTTGGGAATTGAGAAGAGCAGGGTTGGGATTACTGGCGCTGTTGCCTGGAGATGAAAAGGCAGTGGCGTGCATTGAAGATACCGCCGTTGCTTTGTCCGATTTGCCCGAGTACATCACCCAGTTTTCCAGATTGATGGCTGAATATGGACAACAAGCGGTTTATTACGCCCATGCTGGGGCAGGTGAATTGCATTTGCGTCCTATTTTGAACTTGAAAACAGAATTAGGAAAACAGCAATTCAGGGCCATCAGTTCTTCATCCGCCGATTTGGTCAAGTCATTCAGGGGTTCTCTCAGTGGTGAACACGGTGATGGTAGAGTCAGAAGCGAGTTTATACCCAAGGTTTTGGGCGAAAGTAACTATCGAATCCTTGAAAAGATTAAGGCCATTTGGGATCCTAACGGCATCTTTAACCCTGGTAAGATTGTCAATCCTGTCAAAATGGACGAGCATCTCAGGACGGATCCGAATTATGCAGTTCCTTTGAAATCGGTAATCGATTTTGGAGGATCAAATGGCTTGCTCAGGGCATCAGAGGCTTGCAACGGATCGGGAGACTGTAGGAAGTTGCAGTTCGCCGGCGGCAGCATGTGTCCAAGTTATAGGGTGACGAGAAATGAAAAAGACAGCACTCGCGGTAGAGCCAATGTGCTAAGAGAGTTTTTAACCACCAGTTCCAAAGCAAATCCGCTAGATCATCCAGAGATTAAAGAGGCAATGGATCTTTGCGTAGGTTGCAAGGCTTGCGTCAAAGAATGCCCATCTGCGGTTGACATGACTGCCCTGAAGTCTGAATTTCTGTTTCATTACCACAAGAGTAATAAAAGGTCAAAACGCGATTTGATGATCGCCAGCTCGCATGGATTGAACAATAAAATTAGACCCTTTGCACCAGTATTAAACGTTCTTCAAAATACTCCAATTCTGAACACACTTTTCAAGAGACTTTTGGGCTTCCATTCTGATAGAAGTTTGCCAAAATTGCAACGAATTAAATTTTCGGATTGGCTTAAAACCTACAGTCAACCGAAAGGACAAAGGCAGGTCTATTTATTTGTCGACGAATTTTTGGAAGATTATGACAGTGAAATTGGCAAGGCAACGGTGGAGCTGTTGAATGTCATTGGTTTTGAAGTCTTGTATCATCCTCATGGGCCAAGCGGTCGGGCGCAATTGTCAAAAGGATTTTTGGAAGAAGCTAAGAAAATGGCAGAGGCCAATGTGGCGATTTTTTCAGAAATAGTGAACGCTAATTGTCCATTGATTGGTATTGAACCTTCAGCCATACTTGGTTTTAGAGATGAATATCCGAAATTGGTTGGAGGACCTCTTAATACTAAGGCGAAACAATTGTCCTCCAACGTTTTTACAGTTGACGAATTTTTGGGAAGTGCTCTGAAAGACGGTTCACTTCACTCAGGGTTATTTAGGCCGAGCCACCAAAGCATTGTTCTGCATGGACATTGCCATCAAAAGGCCTTGTCAAAAATTGACATTACCAAACAGATTTTAGAGGTGCCTTTTGGGAATAAGGTGAGTATGGCACCTTCGGGCTGTTGCGGAATGGCGGGAGTATTTGGTTATGAAAAGGAACATTATGAAACCAGCATGAAAATGGGTGAATTAGCTATTTTACCTCATTTGCGTCAACTCAATCCCAGCGTTGTGGTATCGGCAACCGGAACAAGTTGCAGACACCAAATTAAAGATGCTATGGGCCGAAGGGCTTTGCATCCAGTAATGATACTAAGAGACGCGTTGATTTAGGTATTGAGCATTACTGGCATGACCAACATGGTGATCGATTCACCAACTTCTAGTCCGTCAGAAGGGGTTAGGATTCCTGCACGGTTTGGAAGACTCATGGAGAGCAAAACCTCTGACGAAGTCAAATTGGTCAACATTTCGGACAAAAACCTAGAGTTGAAACCTATTTGAATGTCATCGCCTTGATAATCGCATGTAAGTCTTTCTTCGGCTTTGTTGCTGAAATCGATGTCCTCTGCGGAAATGTTCAATTCGGCACCTGCTATTTTGAGCCTAATTTGGTGCGTCGTTTTATTGGAAAAAATTGAAACTCGTTTAACAGAACTCAAAAACTGGGATCTGGTAATGGACAACCGATTGGGGTTTTCTTTCGGGATAACCGCTTCGTAGTTGGGATATTTGCCATCAATCAATCGACAGATTAAGGTTTTGTTGTCGAAAGTGAACTTGGCATTAGATTCGTTGTAAGTTACTGTTACTTCGGCGTCATACCCAGTCAAAAGACCTTTAAGAAGATTTAAAGGTTTTTTAGGCATGATGAATTCGGCAGTTTGAGCTGATTTTACATCTTTACGCTCATATTTAACCAATTTATGAGCGTCTGTCGCAACAAAGGTCAAGCCTTCGGTAGAAAACTGAAAAAACACCCCACTCATGACAGGTCTCAAATCGTCGTTACCTGCTGCGAAAATGGTTTTAGAAATCGCATTAGCGAGCAAGTCACCAGGCAGATTGGTAGAACTTGGGTTGTCCAATTCGACGGTCTTTGGGAATTCTGCACCGTCGGCATAGGCCAGGGCGTATTTTCCTTGACTTGAGCTGATTTCGATGGTGTGATTGTCTTCCACAACAAAGGTCAAGGGCTGTTCGGGAAAAGTTTTTAATATGTCTAAAAGCAATCGAGCTGGAATAGCCACCAGTCCTACAACGTCGCTTTCAACAGTTAGAGAAGCCGACATGGTTGTTTCAAGATCACAGGAAGAAACCACCAAAGAACTTTTGTCCAAATCGAATAAAAAGTTATCTAAAATTGGAAGGGTATTCGAGCTGCTTATCACTCCTCCTAACTCTTGCAGTTGACGTAACAATTCTCCGCTGGATACAATAAATTTCATAAAATCGTAAATTAAAACACTGTCTCATTATTGAGCAGCGCTATCTCGAATACAAATATATTTTTTATTGGTTGTTTTTGGAAACAAACTTATCAACAGTTTGACCGTATTTCCTTTCCCTGCGCACCCGATTCATGTATGCCAATGCCAGAAGAATGACCACAGGAATGCCAATGTTGATAGATTGCCACTGCTTTTTGTGTTCTAATATTTTTTTAGGGTCAAGAAAGGCCAATTCCACAGTTTTCTGTTTGAGTGGAATTAACTCGAAATCATTAAGCAAATAGGAGACTGCATTGAGAAAAAGTTCTTTATTACCAAAGTGCTGTCCAGTCCATTGATCATACCCCAATTCCATTGGTCCATTAAGACTTACGTCATTGGCGATCAATTGTCCATCGGAAAAGACAATCATTTTACTCGAATCGCTTTGCTCGTTCCTGTTGGTGATATCAAATGGTGCTAAGCGCAATTTGAAGGCAGATGAAATGGTTCCCTCCAATAACACGCCAAGGACATATTTGTTCTCCTTATTTGGGATACTGTCCAATTGTGAAATCATATCCAAGTCTATAACTCTGGGCAATCCGAGCGCCGCAGAGCGGGATGATGTTTCCAAAAGAATGGTTTTTTTGACACCATTGTTTAACAGTTCAATTGGATTGGCAAAATCAAATCTGACTTCAGCAAGACGAGCAGTGATCAGATTGTTAGAGTTTGATGCCAGTGGGCGAAATGGCCACGGAAATGTTTGAAATTCGGTTTCGCTACCTTCGCCAAGGGCAAGTGTCAAAGGAGCTGAATTTTGATCCACCAAGAGTTGAGGGTTCAGACGGATGCCATAGCTGAAGAAAAAATCAGTTAAATTGTAATCGTCATACATGGCAGTTGCTTCTCCCTGATCATTCAACAAACTTTCGATTGAAATATCCGAATTGTCAATCATCCACAACATGTTGCCTCCCGACATGAGATATTGATCAAGAGTAAATTTCTCTTCCTCCGAGAATCGTTCTCTCGGATCGGCAGAAATGACCAAATCATAGTTCTTTATCGCTTTCAGAGTTTCTTGAGGATTAGTAGCGACGCTGTCTAACGTAAATGGAGCAAGGTTGTAATAATACTTCAAACCAGAAAGTGCATCGGCTAACTTCAGATCGGGCAGTTGACCGTTGCCTTTGAGAACGGCTATTTTTTTTGTCTTTTCGGCAGTCAATTTGTGTAGACCGTCCACAATGGCCCATTCCAATTGGGCAATGGATTCCGAGGCCAAAGCAGTTTGATCTTTGTTCAAATCATTTGCCATCAATTTAATTTTGACAGTTTCGTTATTGAGACTGGCCAAGGCCCAAGGGAAAATAAGCTGACGTTTTAACTGTCCGTTTTCTTGAAGTTCCATTTGCATAGGACTCATCCCGCGCTGGGTCAATGCCTCAATATTTTGGGCAGACGCTTGAGGATCCTCCAAGGGATCGATGAGCTGAAATGAAATCAGGTCATTAATAGCTGTAATTTCTTCCAACAAGGCTATGGTCTCGTCTCTGAGTCTTTGAAATTCTCTAGGAAAATTGTCGCTCTCCAAAAAGACATCAATCACAGCAACTTGATCAACAGACTCTATGATTCGTACACTGGCTTCGTTAAGAGTGTACCTGTGATCGTCGGTTAGGTCCAATCGACCTCCCGCTAAAGTCGATAAGTAGATCAAAATCAGATAAATGGATGCGGTCATCAGCATCGGTTTCAAAGACAATCTCATTACTTTGAACTGCTGTATTCGCATCAAAGTCAAAGATGTAAAAAGGGCTGAGGCCAACAGAAAATATGCAATGGCGCTGTAGGGTATAACACCTTTATTGAGAATGTCCAAAGCGTGGTTAAACTGGAAATCACCTAGCCCCAAGATTGACAACCCTTGATAACAAAAACTACAAATAGCAACCCCGAGGATAAAAGCTACAATTGGTTTGTTCGTCGTGCTAGAAGCGAACAGGCCTAAAGCAGAAAATGTCATGGTTAAAAACACCAGACCTATGTAACCGCTCATCATACTACCAGTATCTACATAATCAGGAACTGTGCTAGTTTGGTATATCGTTAGAATGTAGATCAAACTGGGTAACAAAGCCGCAAGAATGAGTAAGACAATACTGAGGTACTTCCCGAGCACCAATTGCCAATCTGAAATAGGTGTGCAGCGCAATAGATCAATAGTGCCTTGTTGTCTTTCTTGGGCGATGCTTCTCATAGCAATCGCAGGAATCAGCACGACCAGTAGCCAAGGAGTCAATTCAAAATAGGGTTGTAAGTGTCCAAATCCAAACTTGAACACGTTAAAAGGAGAGTCAATGACCCACAACATCAAGCCCGAGACGACCAAATAGGTGCCAACAATCAACCAACCCATGGTAGAAGAGAAAAAACTGCGCCATTCTTTTTGAATGAGCCTGTAGATCAATTTCATTTATTGAAAATTTATAGTAATCACATCACGTTCATGAAGCCCCATCAGCGTAGAGGCACCTCCTACATGACCTGTATTTCCTTTGTAGAGGGCGATTTCGAGAAAGTCTGAACTGTTGAACAAGGCCAATTTTTTGCCCTCATCATGTCGTTGAGCAGCTGGTATGTTGAAGTTCACAATGTCCGTGTATCTTTCAAAAATGGTGTCAAATTTATAGTTGCGGGCACTGACTTCAAAACGTCGACCTTTTCGAGTTATTTCAAACAATTCTTTAGAGATGTTGGTCACAAGATTACCATAGTTGTCGACGTAAATAACATAACCTGTAATTTTTCTTTGGTCTTCGGAAACGTTGGGAACGAGTTCTCTGATGGGTTTAATTTGTTCAATTGATTTGCCAATGACATCGAGCTCACCACCACGAGCAATGTGACAGGCCACGTGGACAAAAACATCGAGCACAGGAAAGCTCGTATGAAGCCGTTGGTGAATATTGATTTCAACAATTTTACGAGGAGCAATGTGGTTGGAGAGCATGCTCATGATGCCATTGTTGGCACAGACAAAAAAATGACCGTCCAGCGACAGAGCAATGTGCTTGTTTTCTGGACTCAATTCCGAGTCAACCCCTATGATGTGAACCGTGCCTTGAGGAAAACTCTTGTAAGCCCCTTTAATGACATAGGCTGCTTCGGGAATGTTGAAGGGTGAAATGGAGTGCGTGATATCGACCACATTGACTTCTGGCATCAATCCCAAAATGGCACCCTTGACACTACCCACAGAGGGATCTTTCAAGCCGAAATCAGTAGTCAAGGTTATGACAGCCATATTGAATTATTGCAATTGTCCGAATCAAACATCGAGTCAAAAATTACCAACAAAAATCGGTGAAAAAAAAACATCCTCCGATTAATTTTGAACCTAATTTTTCTTTAAGTTCGTAGGGTACTTGATGAAATCTTGACGGATTTTATCTGACATTACAAATCTAAGAAATCAATAGGGATTTATATTAACTTTTAAGCTTTTGAACGAACTTACGATTGAGTTAGAAGAGGTCAATCCAAAATATTTTTTTGGAACTCAAGAAGCCAATGTTGACTTACTCAGACGTTATTTTCCTAAACTCAAAATTGTGGCAAGGGGAAATAAGCTCATGGCCTATGGAGATGAGGCGCTTTTGGACGAGTTTGACCAACGCATGGCGGAGTTGTTAGAGCATTTTCTCAAATACAATATTTTAGAGGCCGAAGCAGTAGAAAACATTTTGATCAATGCAGGTCAACCAACCTTCGATGAAAGTTTGGGTAATGACGTTTTGGTTCATGGCGTTGGAGGCAGAGCCATCAAAGCGCAAACGGCCAATCAACGCAAGTTGGTTGATTTGATGGACAATAACGACATGGTATTTGCCATTGGACCCGCAGGAACCGGTAAAACCTACACCTGTGTCGCCTTGGCAGTGAGAGCCTTGAAACGCAAAGAAGTTCAGCGGATAGTTTTGACTAGACCAGCAGTAGAAGCAGGGGAGAATCTCGGTTTTTTGCCCGGGGACATGAAAGAAAAACTCGATCCTTACATGCAACCCCTGTACGACGCGTTACGCGATATGATACCCCATGAAAAATTAGACAACTTCATCGAAAAAGGCGTGATTCAAATTGCACCTTTGGCATTTATGAGAGGCCGCACACTTGATAGAGCATTTGTCATTCTCGATGAGGCTCAGAATACCACCCACGGTCAAATGAAAATGTTTTTGACCAGAATGGGTAAAAGTGCAAAGTTTATGATAACTGGAGATCCAGGCCAAATCGATCTTCCAAGAAGAACTACGTCTGGTCTCAAAGAAGCCTTGTTGATACTCAATGACGTACCAGGCATTGGAATTATAAAACTGGACGATCGCGATGTCATCAGACACCGATTGGTCAAGAAAATCTTATCGGCATACAAAGACATAGAAAATCTCAACGAATGAGCAAAGCATTGATGCATACCAATTTCGATTTCCCTGGGTTAATAAATATTTACAGAGGCAAAGTCAGGGAGGTTTATCGCCTCGAAGGGGACGTGATGGTCATGGTGGCCACCGACCGTATTTCAGCCTTTGATGTGGTCTTGCCTAAAGGCATTCCCTATAAGGGTCAAATTTTAAATCAAATTGCCACCCATATGATGTCAGCGACTGAAGACATTGTTCCCAATTGGCTTATGGGCACTCCTGATCCCAATGTGGCCATAGGACAGGCTTGCGAACCCTTTATGGTTGAAATGGTCATCAGAGGCTATTTGTCCGGTCACGCAGCCCGCGAGTACAAGCTTGGTAAAAGAGTTTTGTGTGGCGTCTCAATGCCCGAAGAAATGGTAGAAAATGATGCCTTCCCAGAACCAATCATCACGCCGGCCACAAAAGCTGAAAAAGGGTCTCATGATGAGGACATTTCAAAGGAGAATTTATTGGCACGATCTATTGTAAGTCCTGAAGATTATGCTGTCCTCGAAGACTACACCCGCAAACTATTTGCTCGAGGAACAGCTTTGGCAGCAGAGCGAGGATTGATTTTGGTGGATACTAAATACGAGTTTGGAAAAACAAAGGATGGAAAAATTGTTTTGATTGATGAAATTCACACTCCCGATTCTTCGCGCTATTTCTATGCCGACGGTTATGAAGAAAGACAACGATCTGGAGTTCCTCAGAAACAACTGTCTAAGGAGTTTGTGAGACAATGGCTTATTGAAAATAATTTCCAAGGCTTGGCTGGGCAGACCGTTCCCGCAATGAGCGATGAGTTCGTTCAATCTGTCAGTGAGCGTTATATTGAATTGTACGAACATATTACCGGGGAAACTTTTTACAAAGCCTATACTGCCACAGTTGAAGCCCGGATAGAGTCAAATGTATTGGCTTATCTGAGTCAAATGTAAACTTAACGATTTTGAATTATCACATTCAGTCTTACCAACAGTATGAAAAGGCTCGGCAAGAAGCCCAGTTAAACCCTGAACTGTTTTGGGACAAAATTGCTCAAGACAATTTCATATGGAAGAAGCCTTGGCATACGACTTTGAATTACGATTTTTCGAAGCCCGAGGTGAAATGGTTTGAGGGAGGTCAATTGAACATAACCGAGAATTGCTTGGACCGCCATCTCAAAGATCGGGCCCAGCAAACCGCTATTATTTTTGAACCCAATGACCCTCATTCTAAGACAGAACATCTGAGTTATCAAGATTTACACCAAAGGGTTTGCAAGTTTGCCAATGTTCTGCAATCCAATGGCATCGAAAAAGGCGATAGAGTGTGCCTATATTTACCCATGATACCCGAATTGGCCGTTGCTGTTTTGGCCTGTGCCCGAATTGGTGCTATTCATTCCGTGGTTTTTGCTGGCTTTTCGGCAGCGGCCTTGGCCACTAGAATCATCGATTGTGATGCCAAATTGGTCATTACCTCCGACGGTGGATTTCGCGGCGATAAGATTCTGGATTTGAAAACCATTGTAGATAGGGCATTGGAAGATTGTGCCATGGTTAAAACTGTTTTATTGGTCAAAAGAACAGGAAACAGGGTTGTTTTAAAACCAAACAGAGATGCCTGGATTCAACCTCAATTAGATAGTGCTTCTGTCGATTGTCCAGCAGTAGTGATGGAGTCGGAAGATCCTTTATTTATTCTCTATACTTCTGGTTCAACTGGCCAACCCAAAGGCATGATGCACACCACAGGAGGATACATGGTCTATTCGGCCTATACCTTCAAGAATTACTTTCAATATACCGAAGGGGATGTGTACTGGTGTACTGCCGATATAGGTTGGATTACGGGTCATAGTTATATTGTTTATGGGCCCCTGTTGAATGGAGCTACAACTGTCATGTTTGAGGGTGTTCCAAGTTATCCCGATTTCGGTCGATTTTGGGACATTGTCCAAAAACACAGAGTGACCCAGTTTTACACTGCTCCTACGGCTATAAGAACATTAGCGAAACAACCGCTCTCTTTGGTGACTTCACGCGATTTGAGCAGTCTCAAAGTGTTAGGAACAGTAGGCGAGCCGATTAATGAAGAGGCCTGGCATTGGTATCATGAACACATAGGTGGAGGGAAAATACCCGTCATTGACACGTGGTGGCAGACGGAAACAGGAGGAATAATGATTGCGAATCTGCCTGGAATTATCGAAGCGAAGCCAACCTTCGCCACCAAACCAATGCCCGGAATTCAGGTTGTCTTGAAGTCTGAAGACGGACAGACTTTGGAAGGGTCAGCAGCAGGAAGTCTGTGTATTGATTTTCCATGGCCTTCTATGGCAAGAACCATTTGGGGCAATCACAATAGGTTTCGGGACACTTATTTTTCGACTTTCCAAGGTTGTTATTTCACGGGAGATGGCGCCATACGAGATGACCATGGAAACTATCGAATTACCGGCAGGGTAGATGATGTGATTATTGTTTCTGGGCACAATCTAGGTACTGCCCCTATCGAAGACGCCATCAATGAGCATCCCCAAATTGCGGAATCGGCAGTGGTAGGAAAACCTCACGACATCAAGGGTCAATCCCTTTGTGGGTTTGTTATTCCAAAAAATCAAAGTATAGACGCTTCTGATTTGTTATCGAGCGTCAACCGGCTGATATCGGAAGAAATTGGGCCTATCGCCAAGTTGGATCAAATATTGGTCGTAAGCGGTTTGCCAAAAACGCGTTCAGGAAAAATTATGAGACGTATTTTAAGAAAAATTGCAGCAGGTGAAACTTCAAACCTCGGTGATATTTCTACCTTACTTAATCCAGAAGTTGTGGATGAAATTATCCAACAGTTTCATCAATCGAAATAGCTGAAAGATTCGTTGTTTTCAATTTTTAATAGAGTGTGATAAATCATCAATATCACGTTTTCAACGTCTTCTTTTCTTACCATTTCTACGGTAGTGTGCATGTACCGCAAAGGCAATGAGATCAATGCCGATGGCACTCCGCCATTGCTGTAGGCAAAAGCATCAGTGTCTGTCCCTGTGGCTCTTGAAAGGGCGTTTCTTTGGAAAGGAATCTTGTTTTCAACGGCTGCAGCAATAATTTTCTCTCTGAGTTTATGCTGAACTGCTGGGGCGTAGGCAATAACTGGGCCTTTGCCAATTTCACAGTGACCTTCCTTTTTCTTCTCAATCATTGGGGTGGTGGTATCGTGAGTGACGTCGGTAATAATTGCCACATTAGGTTTGATGGTATTGGTAATCATTTCGGCACCTCTTAGGCCAATTTCCTCTTGGACAGAATTAGTGATGTATAATCCAAAAGGAAGCTTTTTTTTGTTTTCATGAAGCAATCTTGCCACTTCGGCAATCATAAAACCACCCATGCGGTTATCCAGTGCGCGACAAACAAAATTGTCTTTGTTCAAAATATGAAAAGTATCGGGGTAAGTAATTACGCATCCCACGTGAACTCCAAGCTTTTCGACTTCTTCCTTTTTAGTGCATCCAACGTCAATAAAGATGTTCTCAAGACTTGGTGCTTGTTCTTTACCGTCGCGACGGGTATGGATGGCTGGCCATCCAAAAACTCCTTTGACAATTCCTTTATCCGTGTGGATGTTTACAATCTTACTCGGGGCAATTTGGTGATCGCTGCCGCCGTTGCGAATGACATAAATCAGCCCATCGTCGGTAATGAAATTGACATACCATGAAATTTCATCGGCATGACCTTCAATGACCACCCTGTATTTGGCCTTGGGATTGATCACACCTACAGCCGAACCATAGTTGTCAGTAATGAACTCATCGACATACGGTTTCAAATAATCCATCCACAATTTTTGGCCCGTCCACTCGTAGCCCGTTGGTGCGGAATTGTTGAGGTATTTTTCGAGAAAATTGATCGACGACTTATTGAGAATGGATTTTTTCATATTAAATTTTTTACTGGCACTAAAATAGTAATAATAATGAACTATTGAGCGTTCAAATTGTAGCGAATTGCTAAATTTGTAAGATGATTTTCCAAACGATGTTGCGTTGTTTTTGTTTGTCATTCATGCTCTCGGTGGGATTTGTGAAAGCTCAAGTTCCAGAGGTTGAGAATGACAGCATTGATTACGGTTTTGTTATCGTTGAAGGGGACACGCTCTATGGCCCGACCATTAATTTAGACCCAATTACTCTTTTTCCAAAACTGAAATATGATTCGGAAGCTGCCAGACGCAGATACCTCACCCTGAAAAGAAAGACTTACAAAGTTTATCCTTATGCCAAATTGGCCTCAGAAAACTTGACCAAACTCAACTATAGATTAAGCCAACTCAAAAGAAAAAGTCAACAGAAAAAATATGCCAAAACCATTGAAAAATATTTGGAAGGCGAATTCAAGGAGGAGTTGCAGAAGTTTACCATTACTGAAGGACAAATATTGATAACCCTCATTCATAGGCAAACGGGAATTACTGCCTACGATTTGATCAAAAGCTTGAGGAGTGGTTGGAAGGCCTATTGGTATAACAATACAGCGAAACTTTTCAACATGTCTTTAAAGGTCAAATATGACCCTGCAAACAATTTTGAACATTATTGCGTCGAAGACATCCTTCAAAGGGCCTTTGAAAATGGCGATTTAGAAGCACAGGACCCTGCAATGAAAATTGACTTCCTAAAACTGAGGTCCCAATGGATCAAAAAAGGGCTCAATCCGGGCTCTACCAAACAGTAACAATGGAGGCCTAAATCTTTTCTTAGTTTTTTAAGCTTACCTTTGCCGCAACATGAATAGACAAAATTTTACTATGATTGCCAAGACCCTTTTTGGGTTCGAAGAAATATTGGCTCAAGAATTAAAACGGTTAGGCGCTCAGTCGGTCAAAATTGGTGTTCGGAACGTCAGCTTTGTTGGAGACTTGGGTTTTATGTACAAGGCCAATTTGGGACTGCGTATGGCCATAAAAATACTCAAACCTATCGACAGTTTTATTATTGCGAATGAAACAGATTTGTACAATAAGATAAAAAAACTTCCATGGGAAAACTATTTGTCTGAGACCGGTACTTTGGCTGTAGATTCTACAGTTCATTCAACCGTGTTCAATCACTCTCAATACATTGCTTTAAAAACCAAGGATGCAATTGTCGATAGATTTCGGGAAAGGACGCAGAGTCGTCCTAGTGTTGATCTAAAATATCCAGATTTGAGAATCAACATTCACATCGATCGAGAACGCTGTAGTGTTTCTTTAGACAGTTCGGGCATGTCTTTGCACAAAAGAGGTTACCGCTCAGCCACCAATATTGCGCCAATAAACGAAGTTCTGGCAGCAGGATTGGTGCTTCAGTCGGGTTGGAATGGTCAATGTGATTTCTTTGACCCAATGTGCGGCAGCGGTACAATTTTGATTGAAGCGGCAATGATTGCAGCCAATATCCCACCGAACATCAACAGAAAAGAATTTGCTTTCGAACGTTGGAACGATTGGGATCCAGATTTGTATCAATCGATTCAGGAATCTTTGTTAAAAAAGGTTCGAGAAGTACCTGTGAAAATATACGGTTGTGACAAGGCGCCATCAGCAATACGAAAGGCAGTTGAAAACATCAAAGACGCAAATTTGGAAGAGTTTATTACTGTGACAGAAGATAACTTTTTTAAGTCCGAAAAAACTACTGAAGGCCATTTGCATTTGCTGTTTAACCCGCCCTATGGCGAACGGTTAGATATTGATGCTGAGGTGTTTTACAAGCAAATTGGAGACACACTAAAAACCTCTTATCCCGATTCAGAGGCTTGGTTTATCACCTCAAACCTTGAAGCGATTAAGTCCGTAGGTCTTAGGCCGTCTCGAAAAATAAAAGTGTTTAACGCCAAACTCGAAGCACGACTGCTGAAATATGAAATTTATGCTGGCAGCAAGAAAGCCAAGCATCAAGGGTTTGAAAACTAGCTATTTTTTGTAAAATGGAATGCGGTAAGCAAGTCCGTAACTTAAGCCTGCTCCAATTACTCCGTCTTCATAGGTCCGATTGAATCCTGGGATATACAGGTTGTCAACCTTTCCATCCGACTTGTTGGAGATCAGTCGCTTGAGTTGCAAATTGAAATAACCAAACAAATTGGGCAACAACTCAACTTTAATTCCAAACTGTAGCTCTAACCACATTGCCGACAATCCGTCGTAGGTGCTGTTGACTTCATTGGTTGGTGACGGCCAAGTTTGGTTGGTGGTGTAGGTGGTATAACTGTGTATGGTTTGTGAAAACTTGGAAATTCCCAATCTCAATCCACTGTAAATCATGTTGTCCATTCCTTCCCAATTTCTATAGAGGTTGAAATCTCCGCCAACTTTGAGGTATTGCCCTGAACTGCTAAAATTAATATTGGGCTCATCGATTGTCTTTTCGGCACTTCCAAGTTCCCCCGCTGCATAAAGTCTTTCCGTTAAGCGGTAATCTCCCAATATTTCGAAACCTTTAAAGTCATTGCTGAAAGTCGTTCTGCCAAGACTGGTCAATTCGGCACCCAAACGAAGGCCAAATTTAACAGGGACTTTGAGACTGTCGACCGACGTTTCGGTTTGAGCCGATCCATTCAAGACGAGCAAGCAAAACAAAAATCCACTAATGATATATTTTGACATGCGCATGTATGGTATTGTTAATTTCTGTTTGAACCACTTCGGTATTCAAAATCCAATTGTCCGAATCTGGAATTGATTCGGCGAGCAATTCCGAATAGAAGGTTTTGTAACCGCAGGCTCTTGAAACAAAAATATCTTGGGTTTGAAATCCAGTCATAAAACCATCGCCATTTCCTGTGGCTTCTTCGCTCTCATAGTTGATAAAAAGTTGGAATGTTGCTGCGTTGAGATGAGTGGGAAGTGGCAAAACCAAAGAGTCTGTTGTGATGACATTCAATCCAAGAACATCAAAGCTGCTTCCAGAGTCGTCTAAACCAAATACTTTGAGATTCTCAACAGCCTTCAGTTCAGTGGGATTGTTGAAGTCATAGAAGCGGATAATGAGAGAAGGCGTTGTTGGCGTGGATGCCGAGCAGATGTCGTCTTTTTCGCATTGCAAAAAAGTCAAAAACAGACAACATAAACCAAATGATCTCCAAAAATTCATATGACTAAAATCGTTTTTCCAAAAGTACAACATTTTCGCAATGGTGTGTTTGAGGAAACATATCGACTGCTTGGGATTTAGACACAGTGTAAGCCTCTTTCATCAATGCCAAATCTCGAGCCTGAGTGGCACTGTTACAGCTGACGTAAATAATTTTTTGTGGCATGACCTTGAGTAACTGAGCCACCACATCGGGATGCATGCCGTCTCTTGGAGGGTCGGTGATAATGACCTCTGGCATGCCATGATCCTTTAAAAATTTGTCATTAAACAGGGTTTTTATGTCTCCGGTGTAAAATTCTGCATTCGAAATGCCATTCAACACAGCATTAGATTTAGCGGCAATAATTGCTTCTGGAACAGACTCAATTCCAACAACTTTTTTAGCGTTTTTCGCGATGAATTGTGCAATGGTGCCAATGCCTGTATAAAGATCATAAACCAGTTCAGTTCCTTTTAATCCTGCAAATTCGCGAACGACTTTATACAGTTCGTACGCTTGATCAGAGTTGGTTTGGTAAAACGACTTGGCGTCAATTTTAAATCGCAGACCCTCCATTTCTTCAAAAATGTGATCGCGACCAGAATGGCATCTAACCTCTTGATCGTATATGGTATCATTGGCCTTATTGTTGAACACATAAAGTAATGCGGTAATTTCGGGAAAAGAGGCTCTCAAGTAATCGAGTAAAAGTTGATTTTTTACTAAATCCTCCTCATAAAATTGAATTAAAACCATCAACTCTCCAATACTAGAATTACGAATCATTAAAGTTCTGAGCAATCCAGACTGTTGTCTTGGGTCAAAAAACGAAAGCTCATTGGAGTTGGCAAAGACTTTTATGGCATTTCGGATGGCGTTACTGGGATCTTCTTGAAGATGACATTGATCGATATCCAATACTTTGTCCCAAGCGCCAGGGATGTGAAACCCAAGTCCGTTCCGAGAGGAAATTTCTTGACCACTGGCAATTTCCTCTGGGGTTAACCATCTGCTGCTGCTAAACGAAAATTCCATTTTGTTCCGATACAGATAGGATTTTTCACAGGGTACAATGGGTAAAAAACGATCTACCGTCAGGCCACCAATTCGTTGAAGGTGGTTTTTGACTTCATTGTTTTTGAAATGCAGTTGATCTGGGTAATTCATGCTTTGCCATTTACACCCGCCACAAGTGCCGAAGTGAATGCACTTGGGCTCAACACGTCTTTCAGAATATTGATGAATGAATACGGCCTTTCCTTGATAAAATTGTTTGCGTTTTTTGAGGACCTGCACGTCAACTACGTCACCGGGAACCGCGTCGCTCATGAATACCATGCGCCCATCGGCTGCTTTTCCTACCGAAAGTCCTTTCGAACCAATATCAAATACCTGAACCCTATCCAACCTTGGCAGTTTTCTTCCTCTTGTCATGACGCAAAAATAGAATAATTGAGTTATCCATTGGCGCTTTGGGCGTTCTTTTGTAATTTCGAAGCAAATCTCGACTTTAATCTAAACATGACGTCATGATTGCATCCACTACAATGTCCAAATCAGAACAATTTATCGCACTTGAAGATCAGTTTGGCGCGCATAATTATCACCCTCTACCTGTAGTTTTAGAGCGGGGTGAAGGGGTATTCATTTTTGATGTTGATGGAAAGAAATATTATGATTTTTTGTCTGCTTATTCAGCGGTAAACCAAGGACATTGTCACCCTCACATTATCGGAGCCTTAATTGAACAATCAAAAAAACTGACTCTTACTTCACGAGCTTTTCATAACAATCGATTGGGAAAATTCGAGCAGTTCGCCACTTCTTTCTTTGGATATGACAAGTTATTACCAATGAATACTGGAGCGGAGGCGGTTGAAACTGCAATAAAAATTGCACGTAAATGGGGTTATGAAGCCAAAGGAATAGAAGAAAAAAGTGCCCAAATAGTGGTTTGTGAGAATAATTTCCACGGCCGAACTACAACAATCATTTCATTTTCAAACGATCCTGTTGCACGCAAAAACTTTGGACCATTTACTGGCGGATTTTTGAAAATACCTTATGATAACGCAGACGCCTTAGAGGACGTTTTGAAATCCAATCCAAATATAGCGGCTTTCTTGGTAGAGCCAATTCAAGGAGAAGCTGGGGTCTATGTGCCAAGTGATGACTATTTATTGAAATGTAAGGCTTTGTGCGAGAAATACAACGTTCTGCTTATGGCCGACGAGATTCAGACGGGCATAGGTCGTACAGGGAGACTTTTGGCGAGCTGCGGAAATTGCTCTTGTGCCGAAAAAAATTGCTCTCAAACTCCCGCTGTCAAAGCTGATGTTCTGATTTTAGGCAAGGCATTGAGCGGGGGAGCCTATCCAGTATCCGCAGTGCTAGCGAATGACCACATCATGTCAGTCATTGGCCCTGGTAATCACGGTAGTACTTTTGGAGGAAATCCAGTAGCTGCAGCTGTTGCCATTGCCGCTTTAGAGGTGGTGAGGGACGAAAGATTGGCTGAAAATGCCGAAAGATTGGGTCAGCTGTTCCGAAAAAAAATGAAGGAATATATCGCGACAAGTCAAATTGTTAAACTCGTGAGAGGAAAGGGTCTGCTCAATGCTATTGTCATCAACGAAGACAAAAGCAGTAATTCGGCTTGGGAAATTTGCTTGGGCTTGAGAGATCGTGGACTTCTAGCCAAACCAACTCACGGTAACATCATCAGATTTGCCCCACCATTAGTAATGACAGAAGCACAGTTGCTTGATTGTGTGCGTATCATTACAGCAACCTTAACTGATTTCGAGCCAGTTTAGATCAAATACTTTGGTAAATGAGCCATTCATTTTGCATTTCTTCGAGTCCTGACAGACCGATAGTAGCAAAGAGGAAAACAAGGTAAATGATGTATAAGAAGCAAAGAACAATGCCGATAATCGCCAAAATACGTCCGACATTGACATTGTTATATTCGGTATAGCCTTCAGGATTTTCGTAATACAATTTTCTAGATTTGTTAGCCAAAACAAGGGCTACTATTCCGAAAACAAGTCCAAAGACTCCATAGCAGCAACACGTTAAAATAGAGAGAATGCCAAAGACTAAGATTAAGGTAGCATGAGGTAAAGGTTGTTTGTTTTCCATGGTTAGAAGAATTGATTCATTTTTACGATATAACTAATTATTATTGTCAAGACATTAACGCCAATGAGCACATGAATGAGTCTTGCCTTTATAGGGTAAAATCTCGATGCAATTAGCACGATTCCCAGCAATATTAAACTGTAGATGGCTGGATATAAATAGAAAGCCGATTTGAAGTCTCCTTGAAGTACCATAATAAAGGCTCTTTGAGCACCACATCCAGGACAATCAATTCCAAACAGGGCTTTGTTTAGACAGGGCAGCATGAGTCGATCAAAGGTCATTTTTTAAATAGGGATGCTTCAAAAGTAGTATAAAATTACTACTTTTCTACCTCCTAAACTTGCTCAATGAAAACCTACTTAAAAAAAGCCAGAATAGTAATCGCATTGGTTGGCGTTATGCTGCTTTGGTTTTCGGACCATTCTATTGATTGGCAGTTGCACATGTCAATTGTTGGAATAGTGTTGCTGATGCTTGGATTGTATTTGATGCAACCTGAGCACAATGCCGAGCAACAAGAAAAAAATGAATAAAGTATTCAAAACAGGAGATCATGTCGCTTTAAAAGATGACGTCATCTCTGGTATTGTGGTCGACGTCTTAACTAATGATGTGGTTGTTAGAACTAGAGACGGTTTTGACATGACGTTTCCAAGCCATCTGTTGGTCATCGAAAACCAAGATTCTTTTCTAAAAAGTATGTCTAACATGTCTTCTCTAGACTCTGGGGAATGGGAAGAAAAACATGCGTCAAAACGTAAAGCAACAACTCAAAAGTCAAAAAATAGGGCCATTCCTCCCATGGAGGTTGATTTGCACATCAATCAATTGACCAATTCAACCAGAGGCATGACGAATTTCGATATGCTCACACTACAAATCAACTCTGCCAAACTTAAGCTTGAATTTGCCATCCAAAATAAAATTGGGGCTGTAGTTTTTATTCACGGTGTAGGTGAGGGAGTATTGAAAGAAGAATTGATGTTTTTGTTTGGACGATACAGCGGATTGGAATACTTTGACGCACCTTACGCCAAATATGGCGTAGGGGCAACTCAGGTAGAAATCAGTCAAAACGCGAAGCTTATTTAAATCAGGCATTCTAAACAAAATCCGTTGGTATTTCAGTTATAATCAGTTAAATTTGGTCGGGATTTTTTAAGAATAAAAATTGGAAACATTTTACTTTGACAATGCTGCGACAACTTGCCTGAGACCAGAAGTGGTATCGGTCATGTCCGACGTGTTGAACAACTGCTACGGAAATCCTTCCTCTACTCACAGTTTTGGACGCCACGCCAAGACCCAAATTGAAAACTCAAGAAAGCAAATTGCGGAGTCACTTGGTGCTTTACCAGCTGAAATTGTTTTTACTTCTGGAGGTACCGAAGCAGATAACCAAATACTGAGAGGGGTGATAAGAGATTTAGGCGTAACTCGAATTATTTCTTCAACGATTGAACATCATGCTGTAACCCATTCTATTGACCAACTGGTTATCGAATATGGAATAAAGGCTGATTTTGTCAATCTTTTGGAAAATGGAGCAGTGGATTTGAACCACCTCCAAAAACTTCTTGAAGATAGTCAAGATTTGACTTTGGTGAGTTTAATGCACATCAACAACGAAATTGGTGTAAAGATTGACCTGGACATGGTTGCCAATCTTTGTAAGTCTCACGGAGCGTTTTTTCATAGTGATACCGTCCAGACCATAGGTCATTACAGCATCAATTTGTCTCAAACTCCGGTAGATTTTTTGGTCGCTAGCGCCCATAAATTCCATGGTCCGAAAGGAGTAGGTTTTGCATTTATTCGAAAAAATTCGAATTTAAAACCTCTGATTTTCGGAGGTTCTCAAGAAAGAGGCCATCGAGCTGGAACCGAAAGCGTGCACAACATTGTTGGAATGGCCAAGGCCTTAGAGATTTCATTGGATAAACTCGATGAAGAAAAGGCATACATTGCATCTCTAAAAAATCAATTTGTTACGCGGCTAAAAAATGAAATACCAGAGGTAAAATTCAATGGTAATTCGGATCGTGTAGAGGAGACGACTTACACTTTAGTCAATGTTCGGTTACCACTCTCTGCGGAGAAAGCACCTTTGTTGTTGTTTCAACTGGATTTGAAAGGGATAGCCTGTTCAAAGGGCAGTGCTTGTCAAAGTGGGAGTGATTCTGGCTCTCATGTACTATCTGCTATTTTATCGCCAGATGAGTTGTCCAAACCATCCATTCGATTTTCGTTCAGCGCCATGAACACACCAAAGGAAATTGACTTTTTGGTTGAGGTCTTGAAGGAATTGATCGCTTCAGCGGCTTAGAAAGATACTCCAGCCCTAAAATTTATGATTCTCGATGTCAGGTAATTGGGGATGGCATATTGTAACTTGGAATATGAATCCCGAACCCAGGTGTTGGTAATTGAATTTTGCACATTGAAAATATTGAACAATTCCAGCCCGAATTCAAGCGATTCGATGATTTTTCCTTTGCTGCTGCCATCAGGTTGAATCATGTGGTAGGTGAGTCCTAAATCGGCACGCTTGTAATCTGGAAGCCGATTTTGATATTGATACAGGTCTGCATAACTAGGTGAACCTCCCGGAACACCCGTGTTGTAAACCAAATTGAGATACATTTTTAGGTTGGGCATATTCGGCACATAGTCTTGGAACAAGATGCCAAACTTCAACCTCTGATCAGTTGGTCGAGCGATATAACCTCGGTTATCGATATTTTCTTCAGTTTTAAGATAGCCAAAACTAAACCAAGACTCTGTTCCAGGAACAAATTCTCCATTCATGCGCAAGTCCAAGCCATAGGCGTAACCTTGAGAGTTGTTGTCAGCGGAATAGCGGATCCTGACATTTTCTACAGTGTAAGGATTGAGGTCACTCAATCTTTTATAGTACAGCTCTGAGTTCAATTTAAACGGTCGGTCCCATAGATCAAAACTATAGGTATTTCCAAGTACAGCATGAATCGATTTTTGTGATTTTACATCAGTAATTACCGACCCACTGGCATTCCTCAATTCACGATAGAAAGGAGGTTGATGATATAGGCCTCCACTGAGCCTCCAAAGCATATTTGGATTGTCTTTTGGTTTAATGGCCAATTGAGCTCTAAGACTCCAAACCGATTGAGACGATTTGTTGCTATCATTAACCCCAACTTGCCACGCATTTAATCTTGCTCCCAAATTGGCAAAGACTTCGTGGCCTTTGTAGTCTCCTTTATAGCTGTACTGGGCATAGGCTTGAAGACGATTGATTGAAGCGTGTTGAGTTACCCTGACGTTGCTGTAGGGTAGTAGGGGGCCAACGTAGGGTTCGTAGGGTTGATTTTGAAAAATACCAAGATCAGGAGGGTCAATGGAAAATCCTGCTGAGTCAATGACTTCCCATTCCACCAATCTGTCTCGAATATCTTCTTTATTGTATTTGGTTGACCATGAAACAAGGTGTTCATTACGCTTGTATTCTCCTTTAATTTCTATGGATGTAATAAGGGCGTCAAGATCATTCCTCCCATGGTTCAATTGGCTTCCAATGGCTTGAACAAAGCTGACATCGCCAAAGTCCTCGTCTCCAATATTGCTGTTGACTTCGCCCAAACTGTATTGTGCCAATATGTCAAAATGTTCTTGTTCGATGGTGTGAAAAATGGAGCCAATAAAGCTAAAATGTAGCTGAGCACTGGGCTTATAATGAGCAGTAAAAGCGGTGTTCAAGGTTTGATAACGATCCTTCTCTTGTCCTTCGTACACAACTCTAAGAGCGATGGGCTGGTCAATGGTTCCAAAATTGGTTTGTCTGGTTTTGGGCTGGTAATTGTAGGAGTTGATGCTAGCATTGCCCAAAAAGTGATAACTCCATTGTCTATTGGCGCTATAGGTCAGCAATAGCTGGAGGTCTGAAAAGGCAGGTTTGAAATTCGACTCAGTTTCTTGTGAATTGACTAGCAAGCTATTGTTTCTATAACGAAACCCCGCTAGGGCGCTCCATTTGTTATTTTTAGAAACTCCTTCAAGGGTGGCAGAGAGCCCGAGAAGACTCATTTCTAAGCTGGCTCTATTGTCAATTGGAGTTCTGTATTCAATATCTAAAACACTTGAAAGCTTATCACCGTATTTGGCTTGGAATCCCCCGGCTGAAAAATTCAGATCTTTGATCAGACTGCTGTTGACAAAGCTCAGACCTTCTTGTTGACCTGACCTGATCAAGAAGGGGCGGTAAATTTCTATGCCATTGACATAAACTAAGTTTTCGTCAAAATTTCCCCCACGAACGTTGTATTGGGTGCTCAGTTCGTTGGAAATAGAAACCCCAGGCAGTGTTTTTAAAATATTCTCTACTCCAGGTTGAGCACCTCTAATTGTTCGCAAAAGCTGAGGGGATATGTTGGTAATACCTTCAATCTGGTCTCTGTTGCTATTGCTTATCACAATGGGTGCAATCTGTTCCATTTCCAACTGCAAAACAGGATTGAATTCAAAAGTTGCGTTGGACTTCAAATTAAAGGAAGCTAAAAGTTTTTTGTAGCTCAAGTGGGAGAATTCAACACTAGTATTTTGCCAAGAAGGGATTTCAAGCCAGTAAAAACCGTTGTTGTTAGAAACAGTGCCAGAGGTGTTGCAACTGATATTGACATCAACTATTGGATTGTTGTTCATGTCCAAAATGACTCCTGTTAAAACCGCATTTTGAGCCACTAAGTCCAAGCTGGAAATACAGCAGTAAATTGCAATGCAAAAAATACGGAGGCTCTGAAACCCTTTATTGACGGTAGAAGACACTTTCAAATGTAGTACTATTTCCAATATTATCGGTTACAACAACTTTTAAATTGTTCTCTTCTTTGTCGCTGACCCCATCGTTGAAGTCGTAGGTCAAAGTGCCCGTTTTGTATTCGTACTCCATCAAAATCCATTTTCCGTTAATTGTGGCGCGATAGGAGCTTATGCCAGAGAAATCATCGCTAATTTTTAACTTGAGATAGCGGTATTTAGACATCCATTGACCGGATTTAAAATTATCAGGACTTACAACGGGAGGAGTGCGATCTTCGGCAATGGTATAATTGGCGAAAGATTTGGTTGAAGCGCTAAGTTGATCTCCTTTTCTGCTCGTTTTTAAAGGGTACATTTTTCGATTTTTGCCCCATACCCTGGCAATGAGTAAGTATTTTCTATCTTGTAATGTGTACTTGCTCACGTCGAAACTGATGAGAAAGGACTTTTGTGCAGCAGATGTTGGGCCTTTGATTCGAAGTGTGTCGTTATAGTTTGAAACAGAAACAGGCACATCCTCATAAAAACAATTTTTCGGAAAATACACGCTGCTATTTCCTTCTGAAAAGGTAATATCTTCATGGAAAGGAACAACAACAGCACTAGAGGTTGTGACTGGCAGAGGTGTTGAGATTGGGGCGGAGTAGGAAATGGGAACCATTACAGTTGATGTATTTCCTGCAAAATCGGTAACCAATATTTCATACATCACATTTTGCGTTGGCGCTATTTTTACCACACCGTTTTGAACGACATTTTTGTACAGACTAAGCGGATTGTTAGGTTTTTTATACAACAGTTGAAGTTGTTTTTTGTTGTTTTCTAAATAGTCGAAATCAATAAAACGAACGATATGCTTGCTTTCATCAAAAGAAAATTTATTGAACTCAACCAAAAAGTTTTGTTGACCGTTGATCTTAGTCTCAATACAAACCACTCCATTTTTATTGGCAGCTTGATCGAGTCGGTCATAAGTGTCAATAGAAAATCCAATTTCTCCATCAGCCATAACGGAATCAGCGGTATAGCTTCCATTTTCGTTTTTTGTTAGCTTGAGTTTGATGCGTTCTCTTGCTTGATTCACATGAGAAGAATCAGTAAGAGGGTAGGCATAGAGTCCGTCCACTTCTGGGTACTGACTGTCTTCAACCACCAAGCCAAACAGCATCGGATTCATCGGTCGCTGACTGTTGTCGCGTATTTCAAAGTGCAAATGAGGGCCACCTGAACCACCGGTATTTCCACTGTAAGCGACCACTTGACCTCCAACAACTCTCAGTTGGTTTTTGGCGGGAAAACGCTCAATTTCATAGCTTTCGCTTTTGTATTGTTCAGACTTAATATAATCTTCTATTTCGGAGCCAAATTTTTGTAAATGACCATATACGGTAGTGTAACCATTGGGATCAGAAATATACAAGGCTTTGCCATAACCTCCTTCTTGAATGTTAATTCTACTGACATATCCGTCAGCAGCAGCATATACTTTTAACCCTTCTTGTTGTTGTGTTTTGATGTCCATTCCTGAATGAAAATGACTGGACCTCAATTCGCCAAAAGTTCCAGACAATATCAAGGGAATGTCTAATGGCTTTTGGAAATAAGTTTGTGGATAGGGGTTCTCTACCTGAGCTCGAGACCAAAAGGACAGAAGTGAAATGGCAAGAAACGCAAAAATCTTGTTCATAGTGTTCGAAGGTAAATAATCGAATTCTTCCTTGCAAATATGGAACCACACAATTTGCAGAAAAGCGCATTAAATTAAATATCCAATTTGTATTGTAAATTGTCCTTTGGAATCTTATCTTTGGAATTGGTAAAAGCCTGTTGATATGCACGATGCATTACAAACCTTAAAGTCAATTGAAAAGAGTTCTGCTCTCCTGATGGAGCGCTATGACGCTCTAAAAGAAAGTCATAAGGTATTGCAGCAGGAATTGAATTTGACCAAATCTAAACTGATTGCTCAAGAGCAAGAGTTGGAGGAATGTCAAAATAAATTTCAGTCATTAAAACACGCTAATACCTTGTTAGGTAGTGATAACGACAAACGAGACACGAAGCTCAAAATCAATACACTCATAAGAGAAATAGACACTTGTATAGCCCAATTATCGCAATAATATATCATGGCAGATCAACTAAAAATAAAATTATCAATTGCCAATAGAATATACCCTTTGAACATTCTTATAGACCAAGAGGAGGGTTTGCGCCGCGCTGCACAAAAAATTGATCAAATGATAAAACAATTTGAGCAAAGCTATTCAGTAAGAGATAAGCAAGATGTTTTGGCCATGTGTGCCTTGCAGTTTGCGTCTCAAATTGAACAGCAAAACATTGATAAATCGGATTTGGATGTCAGCTTGAAAGATCGATTGATTGAAATTGATCAGCAGTTGAAAGCACATTTAGATTCGAACGTTCTTTAAAATAAACAGTTATTACTGCCTGTACCAGTGATTATCTTTGATAAACTCAACGAATAATTCTTATAAAAGGGGTGTATAAAGATTGTAAAGGCGAGCTGCCATTGAGCAGATACTTGATCAGTTTTTGAGCCCTTAAGCCTATTTATAGGAGTTTAGCAAATCACATCTGGTGCAGGCTTTTTAATTTATTACAACTAAAGAAATGGACATAGTTTTTATAGTATGCGGAATCTTGGGTGGTACAGGTCTGGGTATGGTGATTTCTCGCTTTTCTGAAAAATCAAGAGCCTCGAGACTTTTGACCCAAGCCAAAATTGAGGCCGACCAAATGGTCAAAGAAGCTAGAATTAGTTCTGAAAATTTAAAAAGAGATAAAATGCTCCAAGCCAAGGAGAGATTCTTGGAACTTAAATCAGAACACGAAAAGGTTATTCTAGATCGAGATCGAAAAATTTCGGAGGTAGAAAAACGGCTGAGAGATAAAGAATCTCAGTTGAACAGCGAATTAGCGAAGAATAAAAATGCCAGTGCCAGCCTAGAACAAACCAAACAAGAATATGTGAGAAGATTGGAATTGTTGGATAAACGTCAAGACGATCTCGAAAGGGCGAAAAATCAACAAATCAGTCAGCTCGAGGTTATTGCTGGTATGACAGCTAACGAAGCCAAAGCACAGTTGTTGGAATCGCTCAAGGCTAAAGCCGAAAGTGAAGCAATGGCTTTTGCTCAATCAAAATTTGACGAAGCACAATTAACCTCCGAACAAGAGGCTAAACGTATCATCATCAATACCATTCAGCGCATTGGCACTGAAGAAGCCGTAGAAAATTGCGTTTCAGTTTTTAACATTGAATCTGATGATGTCAAAGGGCGCATCATTGGACGTGAGGGTAGAAATATAAGAGCTTTGGAAGCCGCAACGGGTGTCGAAATCATCGTAGATGATACACCAGAGGCCATTATTCTGTCTTGCTTTGATCCCGTGAGAAGAGAAATTGCCCGAATGTCGTTGCACAAGTTGGTAAGTGACGGCCGCATACATCCTGCTCGAATTGAGGAGGTAGTTGAAAAGACGGCAAGTCAAATCAATCAAGAAATAATCGAGGTCGGTAAACGAACTGTTGTAGATTTGGGAGTTCATGGTTTGCATCCCGAGTTGATCAAACTGGTTGGAAGAATGAAATACCGTTCTTCATATGGACAAAATCTTCTGCAGCATTCGAGAGAGGTGGCCAAGTTGTGCGGCGTAATGGCTGCTGAATTGGGTCTCAACGCCAAAATGGCAAAAAGAGCAGGTTTGTTGCACGATATTGGTAAAGTTCCTGAAGCAGAGACGGATATGGAAACGCCTCATGCAATCTTGGGTATGCAATGGGCTGAAAAATATGGTGAAAAACCCGAAATCTGCAATGCCATAGGTGCGCACCACGACGAGATTGAAATGAAATATTTGATTTCACCCATAATTCAAGTTTGCGACGCCATATCTGGAGCACGTCCAGGCGCCAGAAGACAAGTGATGGATTCTTATATTCAACGATTGAAGGATTTGGAAGCTACCGCTTACAGTTTTCAAGGCGTAGAAAAGGCTTTCGCGATTCAAGCGGGTCGAGAACTTCGGGTGATTGTTGAAAGTGACAAGGTCAGCGATGAAAAAGCAGCAACACTTTCGTTTGAGATAAGTCAAAAAATTCAAACAGAAATGACCTACCCAGGACAGGTGAGAGTTACAGTTATTCGTGAAACAAGAGCGGTCAATATAGCTACCTAGTTTTATGCTCTTGGGTGGTGTTTGATCAATTGTTCTCTGAGGTGTGTCTTGTCCAAATGCATGTATATTTCGGTAGTAGTAATGCTCTCGTGACCCAACATCATTTGGATAGATCTCAAATCGGCACCGTTTTCAAGAAGATGTGTGGCGAAAGAATGACGAAAAATGTGAGGCGAGACCTTTTGTTTTATATTGGCTTTCATTGCCAATACCTTAACGACCTGAAATACCATCGCCCTTGTCAGTGCTGATCCTCTATTGTTTAAAAACAAAACATCCTCAAACCCTTTTTTAATCGTTTGAAGTCCTCGAGCATCTTTAATATAATTATTAATTTGCTCTTGAGTATATTCTGGAATTGGAACTAAACGTTCTTTGTTGCCTTTCCCAAGAATTTTTATGAAATCTTCCTTAAAAAACAAATCCGATAACCTGAGTGCAATGAGCTCGCTTACCCTTAGACCGCAACTGTAAAGCAATTCTATCATGGCGTTGTTTCTCAAACCACCATATTCATTCAAATCGATTGCCTTGAGCATGGCATCAATCTGAGATGTACTAAGAGTGGAGGGCAGCTTTCTTCCTAACCGAGGCGATTCGATCAAATCAAGAGGATTGTCTGATCGCTGGCCGTTTAAAATAATAAACTGAAAAAAATGCCGTAAGCCAGAAATCATTCTAGCTTGAGTTCGTGGACTGTGGGTTTTGGAAATTTCGTAAAGACAGCTTTGAACAGCCGAAGCGTCGATTAAACTTGGATTGGGAGCGGGGGGATCCAGGGTTTCGATCAGTCTTTGAATATCAAAAGAATAACTGGTTATAGAGTGTTTCGAAAAACCTCTTTCCAGTTTGAGGTATTGCTTGAACTCATCGAGCGCATCGTCCCATTCCATAGGTTAAAGATAAGCCTTATTTGATTTTGGGAGATGATAAATTGAAATATTTCATGACCTGATTTAATTGATTTTAATTAGATATGAACATTTTTTTGTTAATAACATTTATTTTTTGTTAATTTGTACCGTTAACTTAAAATAATAACAAAATGAAAAAATCAATTTTTTCAATTGCTTTCCTTGCTGTAACTGCAATGGCGAGTGCTCAGATCACAACAAATGCTGGTACTTTTACTAAGCCTAGTGCTGGTGATACCATGGTTGAAATTCAATTTATGCCAAACTTTACAGGTTCTGGTATGTTCGCACAGTCAGAAGTTGCCATGGGCGCATTCATGATGCGAAAATTTGACTCAGACACCAAAGCAAAACGTTATATGGCTTCTTTGGAAGTTGCAAATAGCGGTATTGACGGAGAGGATACCTCTTTTGGTCTTTTAGTTGGATACGGTATTGAGAACCACTTTGCTGGAGCAGAGCGTTTGTCAACCTATTGGGGTTACCAAGGAGGATTGGCCTATGCTAACACAGTAGATGGCGACAAAGGATCAACACTTGGCATTCTTGCAGGGTTGTTTGTGGGTGCCGATTATTATGTTATTCCTAATGTTTACATCGGTACTGAAGTAGGGTATAACCTTGCAATTCTTTCTGAAAGTCCAGATGGTGGCGACAATCTCACCTCTTGGGGACTAGGTTCAGGTATTACTGGATTTTTAAGATTGGGTTTCAAATTGTAAATCAATCTTTACTTATATTAAAAACCCCGCTTTTGCGGGGTTTTTTTATTGGTATTACTTCAGCCAATTAACTATTTCAGGACTGATTGGTTCAGTTCTAGGCGAAACGACCTTGACCAATATTCCGTTTTCATCAATCAGAAATTTCTGGAAATTCCAAGACACTCCCTCGTCCGATAATCCGTTGTCCGATTTAGTGGTTAAAAATTTATATAAAGGATGTTTGTCTTTGCCTTTGACTGAGATTTTGCCCATCATAGGAAAAGTTACATTGTACTTCGTACTGCAAAAAGACATGATTTCTTCATTAGTACCCGGTTCTTGCCAAAGAAAGTTATTGGCAGGAAATCCAACGATTACAAACTTGTCAGGCCCGTAAGTTTCATAAAGGGATTGAAGTTGTTCGTATTGGGGTGTTAAGCCACACTTACTGGCCACATTGACTATCATTACTTTTTTTCCTTTCAATTTTGACAACTTAAAATCTTTGCCATTAATGTCAGTAACGGTGAATTGATGAATAGACTTAGATTCTGAAGGTGGAGCCGATTGATTTGCTGTTAGTGTCATAAACAAAAGTGTAAGGAGTTTCATGATTATAATTTTGAACAAATTTACATTTGAAAAGGCTCAAAATTGCAATTCGCAGTTTTATTTATGGTTTTTTTAATAGTTTTGAGCATGAATCCAAGAATCATCATAGTCAACGGTCCAAATCTCAACCTATTGGGCAAGCGTGAACCCGATATTTATGGCAATCAAACCTTTGAAAGCTATTTCGAGCGACTTCAATCACTTTTTCCCGATGTTGAGCTGTCTTGTTTTCAGTCCAATATTGAAGGTGAAATCATCGATCAACTTCAAGCTGTGGGATTCACCTATAATGGTATCATTTTGAACGCTGCAGCATACACTCATACCTCTGTAGGAATTGGAGACGCAGTTAAGGCCATAGAAACGCCTGTTGTAGAAGTTCATTTGTCCAACACCTTGTCAAGAGAGGAATTTCGCCACCATTCATTTATTGCTCCTCACGCTAAAGGTGTCATACTGGGCTTTGGACTGCAAAGCTATGAGTTGGCTTTGCGAAGTTTTATAAGTGAATAACTTCACCGTAAGCATCAGCGACAGCTTCCATTACCGCTTCACTCATTGTTGGGTGAGGGTGGATTGTTTTAAGCACATCATGCCCAGTGGTTTCTAATTTGCGGCCTAATACCGCTTCAGCAATCATATCAGTTACTCCGGCTCCAATCATATGACAACCCAGCCATTCGCCATATTTGGCGTCAAAAATAACTTTTACAAAACCATCTTTAGTCCCAGAGGCGCTCGCTTTACCAGAAGCTGAAAACGGAAATTTACCCACTTTAATGTCATAACCTTGTTCTTTTGCTTGGGCCTCGGTAAGTCCAACACTAGCTATTTCGGGAGAACAATAAGTACATCCTGGTATATTGTCGTAATCTATGGGTTCTACATCATGTCCAGCAATTTTTTCTACGCATAGGATTCCTTCGGCAGAAGCCACGTGAGCCAAAGCAGGGCCTTTTGTGACATCACCGATGGCGTAATAACCTGGCATGTTGGTTTGATAAAAGTCATTCACCAAAATCTTGTCTTTGTCTACTGCAATACCCACGTCTTCAAGTCCTATATTTTCAATATTGGTCTTGATGCCTACCGCAGATAACACAATGTCAGCCTCAAGAACTTCTTCTCCGCTTTTGGTTTTTACGGTAGCCTTTACTCCTTTTCCTGAGGTATTCACTGAGATTACTTCTGAGGAAGTCATGATGTTAACGCCATTTTTCTTAAAAGTGCGCTCCAATTGCTTTGAAATATCCTCGTCTTCTATAGGTACAATTCTTGGCATGTATTCTACGACTGTCACCTTAGTTCCCATAGCATTGTAGAAATAGGCGAATTCAATTCCTATAGCACCTGACCCAACTACAATCATCGATTTTGGTTGACTTTCTAAGGTCATCGCTTGGCGGTAACCAATAATTTTTTTTCCGTCTTGTGGAAGGTTAGGAAGTTCACGTGATCGAGCTCCTGTTGCTATAATGATATTTTTAGCGCTATAAAGCTTCCCGTCGACCTCGACTTGTTTGTTGGGTTTTAGTTTTCCAAATCCCTCAATGACATCAATATTGTTTTTCTTCATTAAGAATTGAACACCCTTGCTCATGCCTGACGCCACATCACGACTGCGCTTGACTACGGCAGTAAAATCTTTGTCTGCTCCAGTCACACTGAGACCGTAATCGGAAGCGTGATTGAGGTATTCAAAAACTTGAGCCGATTTAATCAGTGCTTTAGTAGGAATGCAACCCCAATTGAGACAGACACCACCTAGGCTTTCCTTTTCAACTACTGCAGTTTTAAGTCCGAGTTGCGAAGCTCTGATGGCTGTAACATATCCTCCTGGACCACTTCCTAAAATAATGACGTCGTATGTGCTCATGTTGTTCAGATTTTGAGCCACGAAATTACAAAATGAAACCGAAAACGATACATTTAATACAATTGAAATTCATTCAGTTAGTTGAGTCCAAAGCTCAAGGCTTTTCAAATTCTAAGCTGAGCGAGTTGACACAATATCTTTTTCCAGTCGGAGTAGGACCATCGTCGAACAAATGACCCAGGTGTCCGCCACAAGAGGCACAGACTATTTCAGTGCGAATCATGCCATAGGAAAGGTCCTTTTTATACAGTATTTTTCCGGGCAGGGAATCATCAAAGCTCGGCCATCCACAGTGTGCGTCAAATTTAGTGTCGCTTTCAAATAGGGGAGTACTGCAACCGGCGCAACAATAGGTGCCTTTTTCAAAATGCAAATTGAATTCACCAGTATGAGGACGTTCCGTGCCCTTTTTTCGGAGCACATAAAATTGTTCGGGAGTCAATACATTCTCCCATTCTTCATCCGATTTTTGAACTGGAAAATCGGCCATTAATTATTGGGTATGAAATCTAAAGCAACGCCATTGATACAATGTCTTTTGCCGGTTGTTTTACTTGGACCATCATTAAAAACGTGTCCCAAATGACCACCGCAATTGGCGCAATGTTCTTCTGTTCTGGCGTAACCTAAATTGTAGTCCACTGAAAAAGCCACATTTCCTTTGATTTCTCGATCAAAACTAGGCCAGCCTGAACCCGAGTCAAATTTATTCTCACTTTTGAAAAGGGGAGTGCCACATGCAGCACAAACATACACACCATCCTTATGATTGTTGTTGAACTCACTACTAAAAGCTCTCTCCGTTCCTGCTTTTCTTAAAACATAGTATTCCATTTCGCTGAGCTCACTTTTCCACTCTGACTCGGTTTTTTGAACGGGAAATTGTTCCTTTTCGGTTTTTTTTGTCTGGCCTTGACAGTTCACAAAGACCAAAATACTGCACAATAAGATGCTTTTTTTCATGTTGTAAATTTACGGTTTAAAGTGGTTGCACAAAAACCGTGCTATCAAATATATTTAAATATTGTTAATATGGTTTTAACGTATTGTTCATTAATTTTGACTCCTAAACCTATTTTGTCATGAAGCTCATTTCTATTTTAAAATCTACTGTCATTTTGCTCCTCTTGGGCTCTTGTGCTACGAATCCATTTACTCAGCAAAAAACTATTGCCTTAGTCCCTAATTCCCAGCTGTTTCCTATGGCTTTTCAGCAATACGACCAGTTTTTGTCGGAACATCAGACCATCAAAACAGGCTCAGATGCCGAAATGATATCGAGAGTAGGGCGACGCATTGCCATGGCGGCAGAGCGCTATTTGGATGCCAACGGTTCTGTTGGTTACCTTAATGATTACCGTTGGGATTACAATTTGGTCAAAGATACTTTAGTCAATGCTTGGTGTATGCCTGGTGGAAAAATTGTTTTCTACACTGGGATATTACCAATCGCTAAATCAGAGTCAGGAATTGCTGCAATTATGGGGCACGAAGTCGCACACGCCCTCGCAAATCACGGTCAACAAAGAATGAGTTATGCGGGCATTCAACAAGTTGGTGCTTTGGCTGTCGGTGCTGCAACTCAAAACAAATCTCAAGAGGATAGAGACAAGTTTATGATGGCCTATGGCGTTGGCAGTAATGTTTTAGGAATATTGCCCTACAGTCGAAAACACGAAAGTGAAGCCGATAAAATTGGAATATATCTGATGGCCATTGCTGGATACAATCCAGAATTGGCTCCTGAGTTGTGGGTTCGCATGAAGCAAAATGCCAACGGAGCTGCACCTCCGGAATTTTTGAGTACCCATCCCTCTCACGAAACTCGAATTGAACAGCTTAAATCCTTAGTTCAGAGTGCCAAAGATGAAGCCGCCAAGTTTGGTGTGACGACCTTTCGACCAGAATAAGCTCCTCTTAATTTATTTTGGCTACATTTGAATTGACCTAGTAAAAACATGTTGCTTAACCTGCTGCATAAAAACAATTTAATGGCTGAATTAAAAAAGGGAAGTAAAAAACTAGTAAATGCTTGGGCGTTTTACGATTGGGCGAATTCAGTCTATCCATTGGTTGTAACCTCTGCAGTTTTTCCGCTGTTTTACGGTGCAATAACCGTAATTAAGGATGCGGACGGCAACAAAATCAGTGATACGGTCGAGTTTTTAGGACAATCAATGAATAACGATTCTTTAATTGGGTACGTCACTGCATTTAGTTTCTTAATCATATCAATCATGTCGCCAATTCTGTCAGGAATTTCAGATTATGTTGGAAACAAAGTATCTTTTCTCAAGTTTTTCTGCTATTTAGGCGGACTGTCATGTATAGGTTTGTTCTGGTTTTCATTGGATAACCTTTTGCTTGGTGTGTTATGTTACATGCTTGCTTTGATTGGTTTTTGGGGCAGTTTGGTGTTTTACAATTCTTACCTGCCCGACATTGCATATCCAGAGCAGCAGGATAAAGTGAGCGCAAGGGGGTTTAGCATGGGTTATGTCGGTAGTGTGTTTCTATTGCTACTCAATTTATTCATGATTCTCAATTATGAAGTTTTTGGTTTTGAAAGTGAAGCATTGCCTACTCGCATTTCTTTTGTCTTGGTTGGAATTTGGTGGATGTCATTTGCTCAATACACCTTTAAACACTTGCCAAAAGGCACCCATGATCCTCGAAAAGTCACTAAGGAAGTTATGATGAATGGTTTTAACGAGCTCAATAGTATTTGGGTTGCATTGGGAGATAATCTAACTTTAAAACGCTTTTTAAGAGCTTTTTTTGTCTACAGTATGGCCGTCCAAACCATTATGCTCGCAGCGACTTATTTTGCTGTTGAGGAATTGCAATGGGGCAATCAAGACCCTACAACTGGGCTTATCGTTAGTATTTTGTTAATTCAGCTGGTAGCCATGGTCGGTGCTTTGGCAACCGCGCGATTGTCTGAGCGATTTGGAAATATTCCCGTCCTGATGTCGATATTGTCCATGTGGACTTTGATTTGCGTTTATGCCTATTTTGTCGAAACTCCGAACCAGTTTTATTTCACTGCCGCTTGCGTTGGGCTTGTAATGGGAGGAATTCAGTCTTTGTCTCGATCAACCTACAGCAAATTATTGCCTTTGAATACGGAGGATTCGGCTTCTTATTTCAGTTTTTATGATGTGGCGGAAAAAATAGGAATCGTACTGGGTATGTCCATGTATGGTTATGTTGCCGATGTGACAGGAAGTATGAGGGGTTCCATTTTGTTTTTCATAGCCTTTTTTCTTGTAGGGTTATTTCTATTGAATAAAGTAAGGCTTAAAAAACTTTCTGACGAAGCTATCATTTAAAGTTCTGGCATGGCTATTGAACTTTAGAAATTGAAATGAGACTTAAATGTCTTGTAAAAATTTGATTTTAAGCTGTTTAGTATTTTTTTGAATTTATTAACCTAAAGGAACTTTGTCTCTAAGGTGACAAAATGTCCGCTTTAACCTATGGCTAAATCCAGTTTCTTAAGTATAGACAACCTGTCAGCAAGTGATTTTGACGAAAACTCCGAATTGATTCCTTTAATGACGTCTGAGGATGAAGATGAAATTAATGCCGAAACCCTGCCAGATTCACTTCCCATTTTGCCTCTCCGAAATACGGTGCTTTTCCCTGGAGTTGTAATTCCAATAACAGCGGGCCGAGATTCGGCCATAGAACTCTTGAAGGACGCAAATAGTGGGGACAAAATTATTGGGGTAGTTGCCCAAAAAGACTCTGCCATAGAAGAGCCAGGTGTAAACGATATTTATTTGCAAGGTACGGTGGCTAAAATACTTAGGGTTTTAAAAATGCCAGATGGCAACACCACCGTCATCATTCAAGGCAAAAAACGCTTTCAGATTGACTCCATTACTAGGGAATCACCTTACATGACTGCCAAAATAAAGGATATTGGAGATGCTAAACCCGACTACAGTGATGATGAATTCTCTGCTATTGTAGACTCCATCAAAGAAATTGCTTTACAGATAATTAAGCACAGCCCAAACATCCCTTCGGAGGCATCATTTGCTATCAAAAATATTGAGAGCAGTTCTTTTTTGATCAACTTCGTTTCATCAAACATGAATCTTAAAGTAGGGGAAAAGCAAGCTTTGTTAGAAACCCACGATTTAAAAGAAAGAGCTCTGGCTACCTTGCGTTTTATGAATTTAGAGTTTCAAAAGCTTGAACTCAAAAACGATATTCAATCTAAGGTACAAAATGACCTCAGTCAACAGCAGAGGGAGTATTTCTTGCACCAACAGATGAAAACCATTCAAGAAGAATTGGGTGGATTGAGTTATGAGGAAGAAGTGGACGAAATGAAAATTAGGTCCAAATCAAAAAAATGGTCTGAAGCTGTTTCTAAACATTTTGAGAAGGAATTGGGCAAACTTCAGCGCATGAATCCTCAAGTAGCAGAATATTCAGTACAACGTAATTATTTGGACTTGTTCCTTGATTTGCCTTGGGAGGAGTATAGCGATGATATTTTTGATTTGGTTAGGGCCAGAAAGATTCTCGATCGAGATCATTTTGGACTTGAAGATGTTAAAGACAGAATAATTGAGTATTTGGCTGTATTGAAACTCAGAAATGACATGAAGTCGCCGATACTCTGTTTGTATGGCCCACCAGGCGTGGGAAAAACTTCCTTGGGTAAGTCCATCGCAGAATCATTGGGAAGAGAGTATGTAAGAATGTCACTAGGAGGACTAAGGGACGAGGCAGAGATTCGCGGTCATAGAAAAACCTATATTGGAGCTATGCCAGGTCGTGTACTCCAAAGTATTAAGAAGGCAGGAACTTCCAATCCCGTCTTCGTCTTAGACGAAATTGACAAACTCACCCAATCCCATCAAGGTGACCCTTCTTCAGCAATGCTCGAGGTCTTAGATCCTGAACAGAATACTGCATTTTATGACAACTTTCTCGAAATGGGCTATGACCTTTCCAAGGTGTTGTTTATTGCCACCGCCAATTCTTTAAACTCTATTCATCTCGCCTTGCTCGACAGAATGGAACTCATTGCAGTCAATGGTTATACCATTGAAGAGAAAATTGAAATCGCTAAAAACCACTTGTTGCCCAAGCAACTCAGAGAACATGGTTTGGCTAATAAAGACTTAAAAATCAATAAAAAACAACTCGAACAGATTGTTGAGGGATACACTCGCGAATCGGGTGTTAGGGGGTTAGACAAGCAATTGGCCAAAATGGTTCGAAATGCAGCTAAAAATATTGTAATGGAAACCCCTTATAATGTTGTGACTTCAACTCAAGACGTCGAGGACATCCTTGGTCCTCCCAAAATGCTCCGGGATTTGTCCGAATCCAATGAAGTAGCTGGTATTGTCACTGGGTTGGCTTGGACCAGTGTTGGAGGTGACATCCTGTTCATAGAATCCATATTGTCAAAAGGTAAAGGCAACTTGACTATTACGGGTAACTTGGGAACTGTAATGAAAGAATCAGCTACCATTGCTATGGAATTCATCAAAGGCAACGCATCTCATTTGAATATTGATCCGACAGTTTTCCAAAATTATAATGTCCATATACACGTACCAGAAGGAGCAACTCCAAAAGATGGCCCTAGCGCAGGGATCACTATGTTGACCTCTTTGGTGTCATCCTTTACGCAAAGACGAGTAAAAAAAGGATTGGCCATGTCCGGAGAAATAACACTGCGCGGCAAAGTTTTGCCCGTTGGAGGAATAAAGGAAAAGATATTGGCGGCCAAAAGATCCAAAGTCAAGGAAGTCATTTTGTGTGAGGAAAACAGAAAGGATGTTGAAAAAATCAATCAAGACTATCTCAAAGGTTTGTCCTTCCATTATGTTAGTACGATGCAGGAAGTCATCGATTATGCCATTACTCCTCAAAAGGTGGTGCGCGCTAAGGTCTTATAAATCAATAAGCTTAGAATAATTCTATTAGTTTATCGTTTTGAGTATGAATTGATAAAGGTGTTTTATGGTCCGTTGTAGGGTGGTAATTTTGGCGTTGTTTGGCTGTTTGTCTTCTTATGGTCAAATTGGAGGCAATGCAACCTATCAATTTTTGAATCTCATGTCTTCTCCGAGACAGGCCAGTCTGGGAGGAAAAACCATTACCAACATCGACTATGATGTCAGTCAAGGCTTGTACAATCCGGCTGCCATTAATCCCGAAATGGATCATCAATTGGCCTTAAATTTCGCGAATTACTTAGGAGATATTTCTTATGGAACGGCGGCCTATGCTTTTACTATTGACCGCCGCGTGCAAACTTTTCATATTGGAGTGCAATTTGTTAACTATGGTAAATTTGACGGATATGACAATGCAGGAATCCCTACCAATGAATTTTCGGCTTCGGAGTCGGCATTGTCTTTAGGATATGCTCGACGATTAGGACGTTCAGATTTTTATGGCGGTGCTGCTGTTAAGATCATTACCTCAAAACTTGAGCAATACAATTCTATAGGACTGGCATCAGATGTTGGGCTGGTATACATCAATGAAGATTTGGATTTTAATTTGGCAATAGCGTTCAGAAACCTTGGAGTTCAGCTCAAAACCTATGCCGGCCTTCAGGAACATTTGCCATTTGAAATTACGCTTGGATTGTCTCAGAAATTGGAAAACGTTCCAATTCGTTGGCATTTGACATTCGAAAACCTCCAGCAATGGCCGTTGGGTGCTCCAAGCCCCGCGAGAGTGGAAACAGATTTGGAAGGAAATCAAACTGATGAGCAGGTGAGTTTTGCCAATAAAGCCCTCCGCCATGTCATTTTTGGAGCCGAACTGTTTCCAGATAGAGGATTCAACCTTCGTATTGGTTACAGTTTCCGACGGGCAGAGGAATTGAGAATTTTGGAACAGCGGAATTTTTCAGGATTGTCGTTTGGATTTGGGATAAAACTCAATAACTTGCGCCTCAGTTTTACACATGCTCGATTTGCGGCGGCGTCTAACACCAGTTTTTTTGGAATGCAACTCCAATTATGACCATGAAAAAAATTACAATTGCCATTGATGGCTATTCTTCTACTGGTAAGAGCACACTAGCCAAGGCGCTGGCTAAAAAAATGGGCTACCTCTATGTAGATTCTGGAGCCATGTACCGAGCAGTTACCCTGTATGCTTTGGATAATGGTTTGATTGCCAGTCAATTGAATCAAAATCAATTAATATCGCTATTGCCTCAGATTCAAATTGAATTCAAAATGAATCCAGAAACCGGAATCGGAGAAGTGTTTTTAAACGGCAAAAATGTGGAACAAGAAATTCGCAGTATGCGGGTTTCTGAATGGGTAAGTCCTGTTTCTGCTATTTCTGAAGTGAGAACAAAACTAGTTTCTCAACAACAGTCCATGGGCTTGAAAAAGGGAGTTGTTATGGACGGACGAGATATTGGAAGTGTCGTTTTTCCAAATGCTGAACTCAAGCTTTTTTTGACCGCTGATGACGATGTGCGTGCCAAGCGTCGATTTGACGAATTGATGCAAAAGTTTCATAATGTTTCATTAGAATCTGTCAAAGCCAACTTGATTGCAAGAGATCAGCAAGATTCTTCCAGAGAAGATTCTCCGTTGATTCAAACTCAAGAATCCGTTGTCATTGACAATTCAAAACTTACTATTCAAGATCAATTGGATTTGGTACTGAATCTGATAGCTGGTATCAACTAAAAGGTGTAACCTAAAGTAATTCCGAGTCTTGGCGACAAAGCTGGGGTATCTTCTGTGTCTAAAAAGTTTCTCCCAACTCCTAAATAAATTGACCCTGCAAAACCGAGTTTCGAACGGTACTTGGCTCCGACTGAAAGACCAAATGCAAATTGAGAAAAGTCCTTATAAAAAACTTGATTTTCGAATGTCGATTCGTTATAATAATAATCAACGTCATATGATCCGTTGCTGTACATTGTGAACAATTCAGCAAAAAAGCCCGAGTTGGGTCTGCGACCAAAATAGAATTTGTAGAAACCAGTGAGAGCAAATGACTCATAATAAAAGGGACCATCATTATTAAACCTTTTATCTCCATCTAAACTTAGAAGTACAGACCCTCCCACTCCGGATTCTTCATTCAAATAGTATTCATAACTAACATCTAAAGCTTTAAAAATAAGGAGATTAAAAACATTAATGGAAGCTTCGTTGTTTTTTACAATCTCTTCTGAAGGTTCGTTTTGACTAAATACAGCCGAGCTGCAAATTAAAAATGAAATAACTAGTACTCTCATAGGTTTTGTTTTTGGTTAAACATTGGGTATTATAATTTTCAGGTTGGATAACATCTCGTCAGGGTGGCTAATTTGATCTCGGTTAGGATCAAAAATGTCGATGTATTTCCGGGAATCAAGATAATATTTTTTAGGAATAATGCTTAATGTTTCTCCTTTTTTAACGCGGTGCAAGTGGTAGTAGTCTTTGTTGATTACCGTAATGTCAACCACGAAATCATTTGGTTTCTCTCCCCCAATACTTTTGATCTTTTTGCACAATTGTTTTTGTTCAAATAGGATATTTACTACCCCCTGCAAATTAATTTTGCCATCGACTATTGCAATTTTGCCGTTTTTAATCTTGAACTTTTCGCCAAGCTGAAAGACGCTGGCGTACTTAGAAAGCAGGTCCATAAGTAGCTTGTTTAGATATTGGGTTAACGAATATAAAGAAAACAAAGGGTATAGATGTAAAAAAACGCAGATTATTAGCTTATTTTTCAGGTATAATTGTATTTTTGCCCGCCTTTGAACGCGATTTGGTGGATGTCAAGGGTAGAAAGGAACAATCAGCTTCTGATTTGAATCGCTTTATCCACTTAAGGTCAGAATACAAAACCAAACCATCAGCAATGGCTGAAAACGAAACACAAGACGAATTATTGAACAACGAGAATTTGTCACAAGAAGCCCCACAAACAGAGACTGTTGCATCTGAAACAGTTTTAAAAGAAGAGCCAAAACAATACAATCAAGTTGATCAAGCTCAATTCCTAAAAGACTTCAACTGGGAAAATTATAAAGAAGGTATCGATGCTTTGGAAGACAAGCAATTGGCCGAATTTGAAAAATTGGTCGCGGCCAATTTTGTGGACACTTTGACCGATGAGGTCGTAAAAGCCACGGTAACTCACATTTCGGATAGAGACGTTATTGTAGATATCAATGCCAAATCAGAAGGCGTTATTTCCCTAAATGAATTCCGTTACAATCCAGGATTAAAAGTTGGTGACACGGTAGAAGTGATGGTAGATGTCCGAGAGGATGCTACAGGTCAATTGGTGTTGTCTCACCGCAAGGCTCGCGCTGTTATGGCATGGGATCGCGTAAATGCGGCTCATGAGTCTGGAGAAATTGTGAATGGATTTGTGAAATGTCGCACCAAAGGTGGAATGATTGTCGATGTCTTCGGCATTGAGGCTTTCCTGCCAGGTTCACAAATCGACGTCAAGCCAATTAGAGATTACGATCAATACGTGAATAAAACAATGGAATTCAAAGTGGTTAAAATTAACCATGAATTCAAAAACGTCGTTGTTTCTCACAAAGCATTGATCGAGGCCGATATCGAAGAACAGAAAAAAGAAATTATTTCTCAACTTGAAAAAGGTCAAGTTCTGGAGGGTGTGGTCAAAAACATTACTTCATACGGGGTCTTCATGGATCTTGGAGGAGTTGATGGATTGGTTCACATTACTGATCTTTCTTGGTCTCGAATTTCGCACCCAAGTGAAATAGTAGAATTGGATCAAAAATTGAATGTAGTAATCTTAGACTTCGATGAAGATAAGTCCAGGATTCAACTAGGTCTAAAACAGCTGAGCAAACATCCATGGGAAGCTGTTGGTGAAGGCATGAAAGTTGGCGACAAGGTAAAAGGGAAGGTAGCTGTAATAGCCGATTACGGAGCTTTTGTAGAAATCGCAGACGGTGTCGAAGGATTAGTTCACGTTTCTGAAATGTCTTGGTCAACGCATCTGCGTTCGGCTCAAGATTTCGTTAAGGTTGGACAGGAAATCGATGTTGAAATTTTAAGCATTGATCAAGAGGAACGCAAGATTTCATTGGGAATCAAGCAATTGTCCTCTGATCCTTGGACCGACATTACCTCAAAATATCCTGTAGGATCCAGACACAAAGGAGTAGTGCGTAACTTCACAAACTTCGGTGTTTTCTTGGAACTTGAAGAAGGAATCGATGGGTTGATTTATATATCAGACTTGTCTTGGACCAAGAAGGTCAAGCATCCAAGTGAATTTTGTGCCGTTGGCGATGTGCTAGAAGTAGAAGTTTTAGAATTGGATGTTGAAGGACGTAAACTGAGTTTAAGTCACAAACACACCATGGACAATCCATGGGACAAATACGAGGCTGAATTTGCCTTGGGAACTGTTCATTCCGCTCAAATCACTGAGATGGTAGATAAGGGTGCGACGGTGGAATTCAACGACCATATCGTAGCATTTGTTCCAACACGTCATCTTGAAAAGGAAGACGGTTCTAAATTGACAAAAGGAGAAACAGCTGAATTTAAAGTTATTGAATTTAACAAAGAATTCAGACGAGTAGTAGCGTCGCACATGGCAATTTTCAAAGAGTCTGAGGCTCAAAATGTCAAAAGTGCCAGCAAACAGTCGAAACAAACTTCTTCTGAAGACGAATCCAAACCAACTTTTGGAGATGCCAATGAAACGTTGCAGAGGCTGAAAGATGAAATGGAAGGCAATGCCTAACCACAATTTTAAAACCCTCCTTTATGGAGGGTTTTTTTATGAGGAATAAACTCGAATTGAAATACATAAAAATGGCGTAACTTTGCCAAGTTAGTGACACAAGATGAGTCAGAAAGAGCTACTTAGCGCACGTGAACTGCAGATCACAATTCGAAGATTGGCCTGTCAATTGATTGAAAACCACGGAGATTTTATAGATACTATTCTAATTGGCATTCAGCCACGTGGAAAAATGTTAGCCAAACGATTGGCCCATGTTCTTCAAAATGACTACCACATTCCAAAAATTACCATAGGATATTTAGACATTACTTTTTACCGAGATGATTTCCGACGCAGTGCTAAACCAATAGAAGCTAACTCCACTGAAATAGACTTTGTGGTAGAGAACAAAAAGGTTGTATTTATTGATGATGTTCTCTATACTGGCCGAAGCATTAGAGCTGCTCTGACTGCCGTTCAAGACTTTGGTCGTCCCGCTCAAATTGAATTATTGATATTAATCGACCGACGTTTCAGCAGACATTTGCCAATTCAGCCCGATTATTGTGGCCGACAAGTCGATGCCATCAATGAAGAGCACGTTGTCGTCAGTTGGAGTGAAATTGAAGGTCAAGACGCAGTGTTTTTAGAAAACCAATGATCTGATGAGTGAACTAAGTGTTAACCATTTACTAGGAATCAAGTACCTCAAGGAAGACGATGTACAATTGATATTTCAAACGGCCGATCAATTCAAAGAGGTGATCAACAGGCCCATCAAAAAGGTACCTTCGCTAAGAGACATTACCATCGCCAATTTGTTTTTTGAGAATTCAACCAGAACGAAATTGTCCTTTGAACTGGCGGAGAAAAGGCTGTCTGCCGATGTTGTGAATTTTTCTGAATCTCAATCCTCGGTCAAAAAAGGCGAAACCCTGATCGACACTGTTCAGAATATTTTATCCATGAAAGTCGACATGGTCGTTATGCGCCACCCCAGTCCGGGAGCGCCAATTTTTCTTTCAAAGCATATCGATGCGTCTGTAGTCAATGCAGGTGACGGTACCCATGAACATCCAACTCAAGCTCTTTTGGATTGTTACTCCATTCGCGAGAGATTGGGAGACGTTGCTGGAAAAAAGGTTGTTATAGTTGGCGATGTACTTCACAGCCGTGTAGCCTTGTCGAATATTTTTGCTCTAAAATTACTAGGGGCCGAGGTAAAGGTCTGCGGACCAAAAACCTTGTTGCCAAAACACATTGAAAGCTTGGGAGTAGGTGTTGAATCCAACCTGAAGAAGGCACTCGAATGGTGTGATGTTGCCAATATGCTTCGCGTTCAGAATGAGCGCATGGTCACGAGTTATTTTCCTTCTACTCGTGAGTATGCCATGCAATATGGCCTGACCATGGACATCTTGAGAGACCTGAGTAAAGAAATTGTAATTATGCATCCTGGCCCGATAAACCGCGGGGTAGAAATCACTTCGGAGGTAGCGGATTCTAACTACGCCATTATTCTAGATCAGGTTGAAAATGGTGTTGCAGTGCGCATGGCGGTAATGTACCTGTTAGCATCTAAAATCAAAAGGTAAACGACAATCATGAGAGACGATTGCATTGTTGTGACAGCAAACGAGGAAGAGATGGTCCTGGAACGATTCAACCAATTGGATTCGATTTCTAAGCACCTTATTCTCGACATGCACGATCTTGACTCTGTCTCAGAGTATTGTGCCTCAAAATGTATTGAGGCCAAGGCTCACCTCAAACGAAAATCACTGTCTTTAGTCCTAGTTTTATCCGAACAATCCATCCAAGAACTGCCCGAAATACTCTCTGCTGCGCCAACTCTTCGAGAAGCTTATGATGTGGTGGAATTGGAGGAAATGGAGCGAGATTTAGGATTTTAAACTTACCGATTTGAAACTGACCATTTTAGGATACCACTCAGCAACTCCCAGAGCAAATGCGAACCCAACATCGCAAATTCTTGAAATAAGAAATCACCTTTTTTTGATTGATTGTGGAGAAGGTACCCAAGTTCAATTGAGGAAATTTAAAATCAGTTTCTCTAAGATCAAACACATTTTTATTTCTCACCTCCATGGCGACCATGTTTTTGGACTTATTGGGCTTATCTCTACCTTTAGATTGCTAGGCAGGACTTCAGACCTCCACGTTCATGGTCCTAAAGGTATTAAGGAATTGATAGAAGTCCAACTGAAACTCTCGCAGTCAAGAATAGATTATCAATTGATTTTTAACGAATTAACGGGGGACAAAACTCAAGTAGTTTTTGAAGACAACAATGTAATAGTCTCATCCATTCCTCTGAATCATAGGATCTACACCAATGGATTTTTGTTTTCAGAAAAACCTTCTGAAAGAAGACTGAACGCACCAGCTGCTCGAGATGCTCAAATAGACAAAGCCTATTTTTCAAAACTGAAACAGGGATTTGATGTCATGAATGAAACTGGGCAATTGATCAAGAACGAAGAGGTCACCTTTGATGCACCAAAAACTAAATCGTACGCCTACTGCAGCGACACAGCGTTTTCTCCTGCCATTGTTCCGCTGATTCAAGGTGTGGATTGTCTGTACCACGAGTCAACTTTTTTGAACGTGGATGAAGGATTGGCAATCAAAACTTTGCACAGCACGGCTAGACAAGCTGCGGAAATTGCAAAATTGGCCAATGTGAGCCAATTGATTTTAGGCCATTTTTCGTCGCGTTACGAAGTGGAGGACCATTTTTTACTGGAGGCCAATGAGGTATTTGAAAAGACTTTTTTAGCCGAAAATGGCAAAGAATTTGTATGGTAACATTCTCATAATCACCTTTTTTAGCAAAGGAATTTCTTGTAAATTGCACCCATGCAGCACAATCTGAGTGACTTTAGAAAATCTTACCAAAAGGGAGAATTGATTGAATCTCAAATCCCTTTGAATCCGCTCGATTTTTTTAATCAATGGTTTGGTGAAGCAGCCAATCACAAGGGTGTCGAGGAAGTCAACGCCATGACCGTTGCCACTATTGACGCCGACGGTTTTCCTGGTTCACGTGTTGTTTTGCTGAAAGGTTATAGCGTCGAGGGGTTTGTCTTCTACACCAATTTTGAAAGCAACAAAGGCAAAGCCATTATTCAAAACCCAAAGGTATGTTTGTCTTTTTTTTGGCCAGCTCTAGAACGTCAAATTATCATTAAGGGAGAAGTCGAAAAAGTGAGCGAGGAGGAAAGCACGATTTACTTTAACAGCCGCCCAAGAGGCAGTCAAATTGGCGCTCATGCTTCATCACAGAGCAGCATAGTGCCTAGTCGAGAGTTTTTGGAAGAACAATTGACTTATTTCGAACAGAAATTCGAAGGAGTTTCAGTGCCTAAACCAACCCATTGGGGTGGGTTTTTGGTCAGACCCAAATCGATGGAGTTTTGGCAAGGTAGAGCCAACCGATTGCACGACCGTATTCTTTTTACAAAAGATGCGGACCAATGGCAGCGAGTTAGATTGGCACCCTAAATAGAATTACAGCGATGAAAACATTGATACTAATGCGACATGGAAAATCGTCATGGGAACATCCCGTGAGTGATCTTGAGAGACCATTGCTTAGAAGAGGCTTGGATGACGCTACTAAAGTGGCGTCTTTTTTTGCTGAACAGTCCTATGAAATTGATGCTATTTTGAGCAGTCCAGCTGAAAGGGCATCAATGACTTGCTCCGTTTTTACCTCTGTATTGAATTTTCCTATTAATAAGGTAGTGTACAAGGATGGATTGTATGACTTTTCAGGAAATTCATTAGCCGAAGTAGTCTATGGTTTAGATGATTCATTAAATACGGTCATGTTGTTTGGTCACAATTTTGCGCTGACTAATTTGGCCAACTCTTGGGGAGACAAGAGTATTGAAAACGTCCCGACTGCTGGCTTAGTCGTGCTTTCCTTTTCATCAGACTCATGGAGAGACGTGTCACGAGGCGGCCAAACCGAATTGTTTGTTAAACCAAAACAAATTACCATTTGAGAGATATCGTTAACACATATGTAAATCGCGACTTAAGTTGGCTCGATTTTAATGCTCGCGTTTTACAAGAGGCAGCTGATCAAAGAGTACCAATCATTGACAGACTCCATTTTTTAGGGATTTTTTCCAATAATTTGGATGAATTTTTCAGAGTTCGATATGCCACTATCAAGCGGATACAAATTTCAGGTAAGGATGCTTCCAGCCAATTGGGCGGGATGCAGGCAAGTCCTTTAATGGAGATGATTACAAAAACAGTGATTGATCAGCAATCGGAGAGTTTGAAAATATTAGACACCATTAGCGCAGAACTTAGGTTGCACAATATTTTCATAATCAACGAGGAAGATATCACTGAAAGCCAAGCTGTATTTTTGAAGCAGTACTATGAACAAGTGGTGTTTCCAAACTTGGCGATTATCATGCTTGAGGAAAATCACTCTATGCCCATTTTGAGGAATGATGCGGCCTATATGGCTGTTCGCATGCTGAAGGCCTCCAAATTGACCCAGTATGCCTTAATTGAAATCCAAAAGTCTATTGACAGATTTGTGGTATTGCCCAAAGTCGGTGACAAAGAATATGTCATCTTGATTGACGATATTTTGAGGTACTTTCTTAAAGACATTTTTAAAATTTTCAATTTCAAATCGATCGAAGCTCATATGGTCAAGATCACGAGAGATGGGGAATTGGACATCGACAGCGACCTGAGTAAAGGGTTTGTAAGAAAATTGAAAGACAGCTTAAAGGACAGAGAATTGGGTGATCCGGTACGTTTTGTTTACGACAAGTCGATTAGTGAAGATACACTGAAATTCTTGATGGAAAAGATGGGAATAGATCAAATGGACAGCATTATTCCTGGAGGACGATACCATAACCGCCGTGATTATACTCGTTTTCCTGGTTTGGGCAGAAAGGAATTGAGATACCCTAAGATTAATCCCCTTCCTATTCAAGCTTTTGAGCAAGGGAATAGCATGTTTGACGTTATCAAAACCCAGGACAAACTGATCTATTCCCCCTATCACTCGTTTTCTTATATTGTTAAATTCTTACGAGAGGCAGCAATAGATCCTAAAGTCAAATACATCAAAATCACAATTTATCGTTTGGCCAAGAACTCTCAGATTGCCAGTGCGTTAATTAATGCAGCAAAAAATGGTAAAGAGGTAACGGCGTGTATAGAACTACAAGCGAGATTTGACGAGCAAGCCAACATTAAGGCCGCTGAGCAAATGGAAGCCAATGGAGTAAATGTTATTTTTGGGGTTCAAGGTTTGAAAGTACACAGCAAATTGTGTGTAATTGGTCGATTGGAAAAAAACAAAATCAAACGATACGGTTTCGTAAGTACGGGTAATTTTAATGAGTTCACGGCACTCTACTATACAGATTTCACCTTACTGACCGCGCATCGGGACATATTGAAGGATTTTGAAAAGGTCTTTAATTTTTTCGAAACGTCTTACAAAATTTACCGTTACAAGCACATCATCACTTCTCCAAATCACACCCAATCAAAACTTTATAAGTTGATTGACCACGAAATTGAAAAATCAAGGGCAGGTAAAAATGCTTTGATCAAACTTAAAATGAATAGTTTTTCTAATCACAAGTTGGTTGATAAACTCTATGAAGCCAGTAGAGCAGGAGTAAAGATTCAAATGATTGTTCGCGGTATTTGCTGTTTGGTTCCTGGGGTGAAAGGTATGAGTGAAAATATCGAAGTAATTAGTATTGTCGACAGGTTCCTCGAACACACCAGATTGTTTATTTTTGGCGAAGGAGATGATGAACTCATGTACATTTCGTCGGCGGACTGGATGACTCGAAATTTGGAAAATCGAATTGAGGTCAGTTGTCCAATTTATGATCCTGAAGTTAAGCGAAGACTCAATGCCGTTTTTAATCTTTGTTGGACTGATAATCAGAAGGCACGAGTAATCAATAATGGGGAACCCAATGCGTACAAGTTAAGTGGAAATGCGCCAATCCGTTCTCAAATGGAGGCGTTTGAATTAATTGAAAATTATTTATAGTTTGAATTTAAAAATTGATGTTTTTGGAGGTATAGATATTGGATCCAACGCTGTTCGTCTGTTAATTGCTCACGTGGTATCGGCCAACGACAAACTCGTTGCCATCCGTAAAGTGTCCCTAGTGCGTGTGCCAATTCGATTGGGTTCAGACGTATTTCATGATCAAATCATATCTGACAATAACAAATCGCGGTTGATTGAAGCCATGAAGTCCTACGCCTTGTTAATGCGTCTGCACAAAGTCAGTCTGTACCGCGCTGCTGCTACTTCTGCCATGAGAGAATCGAAGAACGGAGGCACTATAGTAGATGAAATCTATCAAACTTCTGGAATTCAAGTCAATATCATTGACGGTATGGTTGAGGCTGATATTCTAGCCAGTATGGAAATTTCTGTTGCTGTCAGCCCTTTGAAGACTTACTTGTATATTGATGTAGGTGGAGGTAGTACTGAACTTTCCGTGATTAAACGAGGAGTAAAACTAGCTTCACAATCCTTCAGATTGGGTACACTCAGGTTAGGTAAGTCGCAAGAAGGTGAAAAGGAATGGTTGAAAGTTAAAAAATGGGTTACAGAAAACACCAAAAACTTGACTAGGGTTCATGCTATGGGATCAGGAGGAAGTATCAACACTGTTTTTAGTCAATCTCGAAAAAAGGAAGGGAAGCCATTGACTTATGAACACTTAAAAAATTATTACGATAAGATTACAGACATGTCTTATGAAGATCGCGTAGTTCAATTGGGTTTGAAACCGGACCGTGCGGATGTTATAGAGCCTGCTCTAAAGATTTATTTGAATGCCATGAAATGGGGTCGAGCAGTGGATATTTTTGTTCCAAAAATCGGATTGGCCGATGGGATTGTAAAAAGTATTCATTTGGGAACATTGGAGGGTTATCCTGTTCCTCAGCCGTGAATTATTTCTTCTTTTCCAAGTCCCTCCATGACTTGAGCTTCATATTTTAATAGTGCTTCCCATTTCGCATCAACGCATTCTCGGCCACCGTAGTCTCTTGCAAACTTCAAAAAAAGTGTATAATGATTGGCTTCACTGATCATCAGTTTTTTGTAAAACACAGCCAATTCTTTGTCCTTTAAATTTTCTGACAATAGTCTAAATCGCTCACAACTCCTCGCTTCAATCAAAGCAGCCACCAAAAGACGGTGGACCAGTTGAGTCAATCGACTACCGCCTTTAGGAAAAAAAGATCTCAGCTTTATCACATAGTCGTCTTTTCGGTCTTGGCCCAATACCCAACCTCTGGCAATAAGCAAGTCGTGAACCATCTTGAAGTGACTCATTTCTTCGGTTGCCAACGCAGTCATCTCTTGAACTAACTTGGTATATTCAGGATAAGTCACTATAAACGAAATGGCAGTGCTAGCGGCCTTTTGCTCACAAAATGCATGATCAACCAAGATATCTTCAATATTCTTTTCTGCTATGTTCACCCATCGCGGGTCGGTAGGAAGTTTAAGGCCAAGCATGGTTTTCATAGGTCTAATTGAAAAGTTTGTCTGAGTTGTTCTAGGGCAGGATTTTTTTCTTTGAGTTTTTCAAATTTTTCGGCATCGGTATAAACAAAACTTTTGACGGCTTCCTCATTGATCTCGATAGCCAACTCTATGGTATAATTCTGAAGAGCCTGGTGAAGATATTTTAGCAGTGAACCTTGTTCACGCATTAGTTCTCTTTTGTTAGTGGTGTTAGGTAAACTCAAATGAATGGTGCAATTTTCTAGCTTGGGTTCACTAATTCCCAGAATAGATGCCAAATTATGCTGTCCACTTTCTTCTAGTTTCAAGCGGTATTTATTCCAATGTTCGAAAAGATCTTCCTCTTTAAAAGCCATTGCTGGTAGGCTCTCTGTTTGCACTTCATTGACTTCAATTCGTTTGAGTTCATGAGCCTTTTTTTTCTCAATACTCTTAATCGATAATCCAGATGGTGGTCTATTTGGATTTTTGAGGATGATTTCGGGAAGCTGTGGCACCTGTTCTTCTTTTTCGTCAGTTGTGGGCTCGGCAACGGCATCTATTTTGGCTTCCTCAATGTAAATCGGGGGTTCAGTGGAACTTGAAGAAGCTCTTACTGCGCTAGCAGGAATTATTTCAGGAGTGCTGTTTTTTTTTTCATCACTGAAAGTGATGGAGGCAAGTTGCATGAGACAGAGTTCAACCAGAAGCCTTTGACTTTGACTGCTTTTGTATTTCAAATCGCAACTGTTAGCCAAATCTATTCCTTGAAGCAATAAATCTTGATCCACCGCCTTTGACTGAGACAAATATTTTTGTTTGGTTTGTTCTCCGGCTTCAAGTAAGGTCCGAGTGGCTGTAGATTGGCAAATCAATAAGTCTCTGAAATGAGAGGCCAGTCCTCGTATAAAATGTTGTCCATCAAAACCTTGATCAAGGACCGCGTCGAAGGTCATCAAAAGGCTTGGGATGTCATGGTTGATGATGGCGTCTGTTGTTTTGAAATATACGTCATAATCCAAGACATTGAGGTTTTCTGTCACCGCCTGAAGCGTCAGTTCTTTTCCCGAAAAACTCACGACACGATCAAAGATAGAAAGCGCATCGCGCATGGCGCCATCGGCCTTTTGAGCGATAATATGAAGGGCATCGTCACTAGCATTTATCCCTTGATCATCCGCAACTTTTTTCAAATAATTTTTCACATCACCAACGGTGATTCGTTTGAAATCAAAGATTTGACAACGCGACAAAATGGTTGGAATAATCTTGTGCTTTTCGGTAGTGGCCAAAATGAAAATGCAATGCTTCGGAGGTTCTTCTAAGGTTTTTAGAAAGGCATTGAAAGCGGCTTGAGAAAGCATGTGTACCTCATCAATGATATAGACTTTGTATTCACCAACTTGGGGTGGAATTCTAATTTGGTCAGTCAAATTTCTGATGTCGTCGACCGAGTTATTGGATGCAGCATCCAGTTCAAAAATATTAAATGCAAAATCTTCGTTCTCGTTGAATTCAGAAGGATCGTTTTTTCTGTTGATCATTTTGGCCAAAATGCGGGCGCAAGTTGTTTTTCCTACTCCTCTTGGACCACAAAAAAGCAGGGCCTGTGCAAGGTGATTTTGATCGATAGCATTTTTCAGCGTGCTAGTAATTGCCGATTGGCCCACCACGTCCTCGAACACTTGAGGGCGGTATTTTAAGGCAGAAACAACAAATCGGGTAGATTGATCACTCATAGCATTACTAGACAGACTTAAAAACAAATTTAGCCAAACGGATTTGATTAGGAAAGGCACTACCGCGCAATTGTGAGTACTTATTAACATTTTGACTACTTTTGCGCTAAAGCAGACCGCCTTATCGCTGCTCAGTGATGAGTAGAGGAAAGTCCGAACACCATAGTGCAGCATAGTGGCTAACGGCCACCGATCGCGAGGTCAGGAAAAGTGCAACAGAAAGGATGTACAGGTAATGCTGTAGTGAAATCAGGTAAACTCTATGCGGTGCAATGCCATGTATACCGGTGTTTGAGTGCTGCACGCACGATATCGGAGGGTAGGCAGCTAAAGTGTCATGGCAACATGACACTCAGATAAATGATAAGGGTTTCATGAATTTGAAATACAGAATTCGGCTTACAGGTCTGCTTTTTTTTATTGCCCAAAAAAACTAAACACAGAATTGCCGTACGAGCGTTTGTTTTCAAAACAGCTGTGTTGGCTCAAGTCGGTATACTTACTGTGTTCTATTACCAAAACGCCATCAGACTTTAACAAACTTCGTTTCATCACTAAATCGGCAATGGTCAATAGTTGATCGACTGTGAAGTCATAGGGCGGGTCTGCAAAAATCAGATCAAAAGTACGCGTTTCGCGTTCCAAAAATCTTTGTACTTCCGAGGTTTTGACAGCAATATCGAAGCCAAAGGCTTCGGATGTTCTGGCAATAAATGCTACGCATGCCGGCGTATGGTCAATAGCTACAACTTCCTCAACACCTCTTGATGCCAGTTCGAAACTGATATTGCCAGTGCCAGAAAACAAGTCTAAAGCATTGATGCTGTCAAAATCAAAACGGTTGGCGAGAATATTGAACAGGCCTTCTTTGGCTATATCTGTGGTGGGGCGGACGGGCAATTTTTTTGGTGCTTGAATCCTTCGACCCTTATGACTTCCTGAGATGATCCGCATTAGAAACTATTCAATGCTACAAAGTTTTTTTTGAGATTGATTAAATTGGTCTCAACCTTAGGTTTAAGCAAATTGGTGTGTCTGATGTACTTGTAGGCTTCCTTGTAACAGGGACTCATTTCGTCTACCTTGCCGAAAAGTTCGCAGGTCACTTTTTCTGGATCTAGGCCCAATTGCTCAACCAAAAATAACAAGTAGAACAGGAAATCGTGAGGTGTTTGATGATTGAATCTGTTGTAGCAAATTAACTGATCTCCTTTAAAACAAATTGCATCAAAATATTTCTCTTGGATGTGCAGTCTCAATACTTTTTCATCATCGTTAGCGGAGAGGGATTGTAATCGCTGCAACAATATCGAAGATTGGTGATGATACTCAAAACTGCCAAAATGCTCATAGACATAGTTATTGATGTTTACAAAAGGCACAAAAACAACTGCACAATTGAGATTATTAAGCTCGTCGTAGGCCACAAAGTCATCTGGTAAGAGCGCCACATTGAATTTTAAATAATCGCCCAATTTTTCTGGGTCTAATATTTCTAAAGGGACAATACTTGACAACGCATTGTCATGAATGACACGAACCGAATCGAATTCGGTTTGCAAGGCTGGATTAGATTCGAAGGCGTTTATCAAGTCCTTGAGTAAACTCTCAGGACTATTATTGTCCAAAGTAGGGTGTTCGATGTAGTGCTCAAAGGAGTTGCTCGCTGTGTCTTTGACACAAAAAGAAAGTCCACTCAAACCCGTTTGAATGGACAATGCTAAATTTGTAATATTTGGGTTTGAATTACTCGTTGGAATAGTTTTTTGGCCAGTTGCCGTTAGTATTTACTTCTTCCATAGATCCTACTCGGAGGGCATCGCCATTGACACCATCAACAGAAACTACATTCTCCTCTATTTTAATCAAGTTCGGATCTTCTCCGAAAAGAATGTATTTCTTTAACACCTTAGCTTCAAAAACTGGAATATTAACGCCGTTTTGATCGATTGTGCCTGCTGTCATTTCGAACAAAGTGCCTGGTTTTCCGACTGGAACGTTCATCATAGTTTTATAACGAGTGTCTGTTCCGAAAAGCGAGTCGCGCACAGAAACATAACCAAGCGTATCTACAACCACAATTTCCTTGGTAGTTTCGACGCCACCAAAACGTCTTGTCATTTCTTGATCTATTACTGTTACAGTTCTGCGTTGGGTTATGGTGAATCTTTCGGTTTCTACAAACTCTATCAGCTTAGCAAAGTCCTTTTGAAAAGTTCCTTTAACAGATCTGTGAGCCAATTGCGCATCCCGTATATCAATCAAACTATTGATTACCTTTTTATAGGCAATTTGTTTTCTCTGATTGAATTGGATTTCACCGTAAACCGACATAAACGTCTGATAGGCCAAAAATCCAATCAAGGCGTAAAGAACGATGAGAATGTATTTTCTAAAAGCATCAGGTACAAACTTGTCGATTAACCACACCACACCAACAGTTACGGCAACTAGAGCGAAAACGACTAATAAAAGATTCAGCATAATTTGTTTTTAAATTATTTATTCAGGACCGAAAACAAATCTACAATTTTTTTTTAATCGCAAAAGACTGTGCGCCGAAAATTCCTATATATCTTTGAACAGAATCTCAATATGGCTCCCATAACTACATCTAAAGCTTTTTATCAGATACTCTCTGAGAAATTTCCTCATGATTTGACTGAAGAACAATCATTGGTTATGAGTCAATTGACAGACTTTATCATGTTGCCTTCAGGTTCTGAAATTTTCATTTTACGTGGGCACGCAGGAACTGGTAAAACCTCAATAATCAGCACTTTGGTTTCGAATATATGGCATGTTCAGAAAAAAGCTATCCTTTTGGCACCAACCGGACGAGCAGCTAAAGTCATTTCTAATTACTCGGGAATGGAGGCTTCTACCATTCATCGATTCATTTATTTCCCTAGAACCGATAAAGGAGGTGGGATTAAGTTCGTTTTGCAACCCAATAAAAACAGAAAAACCATATTTTTTGTTGACGAATCTTCCATGATATCGGATGGTTCCAATGAATTTACTGGAGATGGCAGTTCTTTGCTCGACGATTTGATACAATTTGTTTTTAGCGGACATCAATGCAAATTGGTTTTCATTGGAGACACCGCCCAACTGCCTCCTGTTAAACTGGATCTTAGCCCGGCCCTTGAGTCCTTGTATTTTGAGACAAATTACGATAAACAAGTTCGTTCGGTCGATTTGACCCAGGTGATGCGACAGCAATTAGAATCAGGTATTTTGTACAATGCCACCGAAGTGAGAAGGGAAATCCAAAACGATGGATCGGGACAAATTAAAATGTTGCTCAAGGGATTCAAAGACATCATCAGACTAGAAGACGGCAATGATGTTTTGGATGCCCTCAACGATTCTTACAGTAACGTTGGCAATGAAAACACTGCAATTATTGTGAGGTCAAATAAGAGAGCAAATCTCTACAACCAACAAATTAGAACAAGGATATTGTTTAACGAGGCGCAGTTGTCGGTCGGCGACTATTTGATGGTGGTAAAAAACAACTATTTTTGGGTAAAGCCCGAAACTGAAGCAGCTTTCATTGCAAATGGAGATACCATTGAGGTTTTGGAAATTTACAAGTTTGAATCGTTTTATGGTTTTGATTTTGCCCGTGTCAAGGTGCGTTTGGTCGATTACCCAAAAATGAAACCTTTCGAAACAGTGCTGCTTCTCAATACCATATCCTCAGAAACGCCAGCCTTGACTTATGAAGAGAATAACCAACTCTACAATGCTGTTAAGGAAGATTACGTTGGAGAATCGTCTAATTACAAGCGATTTTTGAAAATCAAGCAAAACCCCCACTTCAACGCACTTCAGGTTAAGTTTTCTTATGCCATGACTTGCCACAAGTCTCAAGGAGGGCAATGGCATACAGTTTTCATAGAACAGCCCTACTTACCCGAAGGGCCAGATTTGAATTATTACCGTTGGTTGTATACCGCCATGACTAGGGCGCAAAATCGTCTGTATCTCTTGGGTTTTGACTCTAATTATTTCGATGATGAAGTTGGTCTAGAAAAACGAAATTATTAGCTTATTTTTGATTTTTAACGCTACGATGAAAATAATTGCAATGATTCCAGCCCGATACGAGGCATCTCGTTTTCCGGGAAAATTAATGAAGACTTTAGGCGACGCTCCAGTGATTGTTCAAACTTACAGGGCAACACTTCAAACCCAACTTTTCGACGACGTTTTTGTGGTAACGGACAGTGAACTTATTTTTGACACTATTGTCGCTGCGGGTGGCAAGGCTTTGATGAGTAGATTGGACCACCAATCAGGAAGCGACCGTATTGCCGAGGCCGTTCATGATATGGATGTCGATTTGATTGTCAATGTCCAAGGAGACGAGCCTTTTGCCGAGAAAAGGAGTTTAGAAAAATTGATAGCCTCATTCAATACAGATTTTAAAAAGGAAATTGATTTGGCTTCATTAATGGTAAAAATAACCGATCCTAAAGAAATTCAAAATCCAAATACGGTTAAAGTAATTACTGATCAAAGAGGCTTAGCGATTTATTTCTCTAGGCATGCCATTCCGTTTTCACGAGATAATTCTGATGAAACTCAATTTTTTAAACATAAAGGCGTTTATGCCTTTAGGAAACAAGCTCTACTGGATTTTCAAAAACTAGAGCCGCAAACGTTAGAATTGTCTGAGAAAATTGAATGTTTGAGATTTTTAGAACACGGTAGAAAAATCCAAATGGTAGAGACTGATGTACTAGGGATTGAAATTGATATCCCCGAAGATCTTGAAGAAGCTCAGAAGGTTTGGAATTCAAATAAACTGTCTTGATGCCTGCGTCTTTCAGAAACATGTCATTAGTGCCAAGAGTTCTGTTCGGGATTGGCACTTTCGATCAATTGAATTCCGTATTACTATCTCACCGTCGAAACGCCAGAGCACCTTTTGTTTTTTTGGTGGATGACGTATTTACTCAGAGACATGATATCGTCCAAAAAATTCCATGTTCCTACGATGACCAAATTATTTTCGTGTCCACCATAGAAGAACCAACGACCATTCAGGTGGACGATTTGGTTCAACAAATTATCCTCAATTACCAAGAACTTCCCTCTGGAGTGATAGGAATAGGAGGTGGGTCTGTTATGGATTTGGCCAAGGCTGTTGCCCTATTGCTGACCAACAAAGGTGGCGCTTCTGATTATCAAGGTTGGGATTTGGTTCAAAGCCCAGGAGTCTATAGTTTAGGTATTCCTACCATTTCAGGGACTGGAGCCGAGGTGTCAAGAACGGCCGTTTTGAAAGGTCCAGAAATGAAATTAGGCATTAATAGCGACTTCACACCTTTTGATCAGGTCATTCTTGACCCTGAATTGACCTTGGATGTTCCCAAGAATCAGTGGTTTTACACTGGAATGGACTGTTTTATCCATTGTGTGGAATCCTTAAATGGGACTTTCTTAAATGCCTTTAGCCAAGTTCATGGTGAAAAAGCTATGGCACTATGCGAGAATGTTTTTTTAAATTCTAAGTTGACCACTCTTGAAAAAAGCGAGCAATTAATGATGGCCTCTTGGTTAGGAGGTGTGAGTATTGCCAATTCCCAAGTTGGAATAGTCCATGCCTTGAGCTATGGATTGTCTTTTGTTAAGGGCATTAAACATGGGCTTGGCAATTGTATGGCAATTGAGCATCTCGAAACCTATTACCCAGAGGGCACCAAGATGTATAGAAAAATGAAAGACTCACATCAAATAGACATTCCATCTGGGGTATGCGAACATTTGTCTGAAAGGGAATACCAGCAGATGACCAAAATTGCTCTCAGTTTAAATCCTTTATGGGAAAATGCCTTAGGGAGAAATTGGAAGTCTGTTGTCAACGAAAAAGTAGTGCGAGAACTCTACGAAAAAATGTAGCTAGTCCTCAGTTTCTTCCATGGTGTGATAAACTGATTGAACATCGTCGTCTTCCTCAATTTTATCCAGCAGTTTTTCGATGTCTGCGGACTGTTCTTTATTGAGGGTCTTGGTGATTTTAGGAATGCGCTCAAATCCAGACGAAAGAATTTCTATACCTCTTGATTCTAATTCAGATTGAAGCGCTCCAAAAGACTCAAAAGGGCCATAAATCATGATTCCATCATCATCTTCAAAAACTTCTTCGGCACCAAAATCAATCAAGTCGAAGGTCAATTCTTCAACATCCAAACCTTCTGCGTTGACGCGAAAATTGCAGGTGTGATCAAACATAAAAACCACAGAGCCTGAGGTTCCAAGAGAACCGTCACATTTGTTGAAATAACTTCTGATGTTGGCCACGGTTCTGGTATTGTTGTCAGTGGCTGTTTCAACCAAAATAGCTATGCCATGAGGACCATAACCTTCGAACAACACCTCTTTAAAGTCCCCTTGAGATTTGTCAGAGGCCTTTTTGATGGCTCTCTCAACATTGTCTTTGGGCATATTCACGGCCTTCGCATTCTGAATCACTGCTCTGAGTCGGGAGTTGGAAGATGGGTCAGGTCCATTCTCCTTAACAGCCATGACAATATCTTTGCCAATGCGAGTAAAGGCCTTACTCATGGCCGACCAACGCTTCATTTTTCGTGCTTTTCTGAATTCGAATGCTCTTCCCATGGAATTATTTTTCTTACAAAAGTAAGCGGACTAAATCAATATTACAATCCCAAATTTTATTGGGATAAATTCTGCTGCACTTCAATTTCTTCTAAAAACTGTTGTGTCTGAAATTGAAGGTGTTCGGGTAATTTGTTTTTTTTAGGCAACACAGCTAGGAATCGGTCGTCGTTGGTGGTGTATACGTACTTTATTTTTCCTTCTGGTTGCTGAAGCGCTTTGAGGATGTCTTTAAAAAAGTACTCGTGATGTACCATGTCAGTGCTTCCCAAATGGAAAATACCAGTTAAATTTTGATTGATGATGTAGTGAATTTGTTGGCTGAGTTTTTGATCTGTGGTTATGTTTACAATCAGATTTGGAAAAACCTCAATAGGAACTTCATTGATCAAATGTTCTTTTATTTCGGTCAACCTCGGTGACTGGAGCCCAAAAACCATAGGCAGACGGGCAATGACCCATTGTTTTTCAGGCAGTCTCATCAAAATGTTTTCAATTTTTATTTTGAAGTGACCGTAGATGCTATTGCTTAAAGTTTTGTCATATTCATAACTGGGGTATTGGCTGTAAGCGTCAAACACATTGGCTGACGACAAAAAAACAATTCTGCATTTGCTCTCAAGGGAGTAGCTTGCGAGGCATTCATGAGTAAAAACTTGTTGGGCAAAGGGTCCTCTGAGGGCCGAAATTACAACTGTAGGCCGAATATCCTTGAGAATTGGAAGGAGATCGTCACAGGACATGTCGTATTGAAAAAAATGTTTGTTGCTTTCAAAACTTGCTCGTTCCGTGCAATAGGTGCCGAAAGTCTTGAAATATTGACACAACTCTTTATAAAGGGTGTCTCCCAGAAATCCACTGGCTCCAAGAATGAGAATACGATGTTTTGGGGCTGGGTTTGACAACTCTAATTTTTTAGGTTCGATTTATAAAATGGCAATTTAACAACGGTAGCAGGAATTTGATTTTTTCGAATTTGAATGTAAATGGTATTGCCAAATTCAGACTCTTCTGAGATGACGTAACCCATCCCAATACCTTTGTTAAGACTTGGAGCCATAGTTCCCGAAGTGACAATTCCTATTTCCTTTCCAGCGGCATTGACAATGATGTAATCGTGTCTTGGAACGCCGCGATCTTCGAGTTCAAAAGCTACGAGTTTGCGCTTTGGACCATTGGTCTTTTCTGCCAACAAGCTTTCACTATTGGTAAATGTTTTATTAAACTTTGTGATCCATCCAAGTCCAGCTTCGATGGGTGAAGTGTGGTCATTGAGGTCGTTACCATACAAGCAATAGCCCATTTCAAGTCTCAAGGTATCTCGAGCTGCCAAGCCAATTGGAGCAATACCATAAGGCGCTCCTGCTTCAAAAACAGCATCCCAAACTTGTTTTACTTCGGTATTCTTACAGTAAATTTCGAATCCACCAGATCCCGTATATCCAGTAGCGGAGATGATGACGTGCTCGATACCTGCAAAATCACCAACGACAAAATTGTAATACTTGATGCCAGCCAAATCCACACTGCTCAAAGGCGACATGGCTTCTACCGCTTTAGGACCTTGGATGGCTAATAGGGAATAATCATCAGAGAGGTTTTTGAGAGTTGCTCCAACAGTATTTCGCTCACTGATCCAGTTCCAATCTTTATCTATGTTACTGGCATTAACAACCAACAAATAAGTTTCTTCTTTGACCCGGTAAATGATGAGGTCATCCACAATCCCTGAAGTCTCATTAGGCATACAGCTGTATTGAGCCATACCTATTTCTAATTTGCTGGCATCGTTGGAACACAAGCTTTGAATAAGGTCTAGGGCATTAGGCCCTTCAGCCAGAAATTCTCCCATGTGAGAAACATCAAAAACGCCCACCGATTCACGAACCGTTTGATGCTCTTGATTGACGCCAGCATATTGGACAGGCATCATATAGCCAGCAAATGGAACCATTTTTGCTCCTAAGTCCAGGTGCGTTTGGTGTAAGCTTATTTGTTTCATGGACAGATTATTTGAAGGCAAAAGTAAGTATTTTGATGATTTTCAAATCATAAAACTTGGGTTATTGCCAGTTCCAAAAAAGCAAAAAAAACATTGCGACTAAACATCAAAGAGTCTAGTCGCAATGTCTAGAAGTGAAAGAACGGTTGCTTAGAGCAATTCGTCAAGCATTTTTCTAATGGTCGGGTCTGATGGTCTTGGAGCGTCAGCCGAAACAATTTTGTTTTGAGGGTCAAGAAGCATGAATCTGGGAATGCCGTCAATCATGTAAGCTTTAACGAATTCCGATTGCCAGGCATTGTCAGCAAAAACTTGATTTCCTCCAAGGTTTTTTTCCTTGATCATGTCGAGCCACTTTTGATAATCCTTTTCCTGATCAATGGAGACGCTCAAAAAGGTGATATTTTTGTCCTTATAGTGGCCTTGAAGTTCGTCAAGAGCTGGAATTTCTGCGATACAGGGGCCACACCAGGTTGCCCAAACATCAATATAAACATATTTTCCAAGGAAATCAGTCAATGAAGATTGAGAGCCATTGGCGTTTCTATAATTGGTAAAAAGGGGAGATGGTGTACCTTGAGGTAGTTTGGCCATCAAATCCAATTTAGACTGGTGATAATTCTTGTAAGCCGTTTTCATCTCTTCAAATTGTTGGTCGAAATCAGCTAAAAAATTAGAATTGAGAGTAGGGAAAGCTAGTTTTAAAGAGTCGAAAGACTTTCGTAAATCTACAAATGCAGCGTCAAAATCTTCTGCGCTGCGGGAAAATATATCTTTGGGTAAGTTGGCCTCGGGGAGCAAGGTGTTGGCGATAATAAAATTATTTTTATCGGCAGCGTCTCCTTTGAATGTTAGCGTTTCGTCGAATTTTGAGTAATCCAACTCAAAATGGATCTGTTGCCCATTTTCCAAATACATTTGACCATATTCTTGTCCTACCTGAAACATATAGGTACCTGCGGCCACTTTTAGGGTGTCTTGAAAAGTTCCGTCTGGAGAGATTGGAATGACTTTTTCGTAACCTTCTCGGTTAAAAACTTTCAATTCGTTATTTGGGCTGGCGTTACTGATTTTGCCATTAAGACTTACAGCGTCTTTTGGAGCGGTCTCACAAGACAAGACTATTGAAGCGCAAGCGAGCAGGGTGATTAGGTTTTTCATGTTATTTAGGTTTTAGAAAACGAAATTAAACTAATTTCAAAAAATACTGTAGTTTTAAGGCATCAATTTTAATTGACCTTCAGTTTGAAAATGACCTTATCGCTTTCGACCAATTTGGATTTAAAGAAATTATTTGATCTTGCTTATCAACCATTTCAACTGGAATTGTCTGAAGAATCTGTACTCAAGATTAGGGCAAATCGAGCTTATTTGGACCAAAAATTAGTTAGTTCAGACAAGCTGCTCTATGGTATAAACACTGGATTTGGAGCGCTTCATAATCACGTCATATCCAAGTCGGATTTGAATCAGCTTCAAGAAAATTTAGTGCTTTCGCATGCCTGTGGTATGGGAAAGGAGGTGCCAAATGAAGTGGTGCAATGGATGTTGTTATTAAAAATTCAATCTTTGGGTCTGGGTTACAGTGGTGTTCACCTGCAAACTGTCCAACATTTGGTGGAACTTTATAATGCTGGGGTAAGTCCCATAATTTTTACTCAGGGCTCTTTGGGTGCATCTGGAGATCTTGCTCCTCTGGCTCATTTGAGTTTACCGCTTTTGGGTCGTGGTATGGTATTTTATAAAGGCAAAAGACAGGGGGCTTCCTCAGTTTTGGAGCAGCTCAATCTAAAGCCATTGACCTTGAGTGCCAAGGAGGGCTTGGCTTTATTGAACGGCACTCAGTTCATGACCGCTTATGGCGTTCAAGTTCTCATGAAATCCATTCGGTTGTCTTATTTAGCCGACCTTATAGCGGCCCTGTCTATAGAGGGATTCATGGCGCATCAATCGCCTTTTCATCAAGCGCTGCACCTGATCAGACCTCACAATGGACAGATCAAAACAGCAGCTAGAATCAGAGAATTTCTCGAAGACAGTCCCCTGATGACGCTGCCTAGAGAGGGAGTTCAAGACCCATATTCATTTCGATGTGTGCCTCAAGTTCACGGCGCAACAAAAGATGCCTTGGATTATGTTTCAAAAGTGATCATTACTGAAATTAATTCCGTAACAGACAATCCGACAGTTTTCGAAAACTTAGATGAAGTTCTTTCTGGAGGTAATTTCCATGGTCAACCTTTGGCCCTAACTTTAGACCATTTAAAGATAGCCATGGCTGAATTAGGCAATATCTCAGAACGGCGTACTTTTCAGTTGCTATCAGGGGCCCGAGGATTGCCTTTGTTCCTTGTTAACCAACCTGGATTGAATTCAGGATTGATGATTACCCAGTACACCGCGGCAAGTATTGTTTCGTCAAACAAACAATTGGCATCACCAGCCAGTATAGATTCAATCACCTCTTCCAATGGGCAAGAAGATCATGTCAGTATGGGAGCCAATGCTGCTGTCCAAGCTTATGACTTGGTCAATAATGTCGAAACGATTTTGGCCATTGAATTGCTTTGCGCATCTCAAGCTTTGTATTTTAGGAACGAAAACTGCTCCGAGTTTGTTCAAAGCTTCTTGAACTCATTTAGAGATCACGTGGGCTTTATAGAAAAAGACGCCTTGATGCACGACCACCTAGAAAAAGCAGTGAAATTTATTCAATCCGTTCAAATCGATACAGATTTACTGTTAGAATAAGTTTTATTCTTTGGGCGTCTTTGGAAGTTTCTTCTTTTTGATGTTCACAGCCAATCCAGTCTTGTCTTCATTAATCGTTAAGTTAATGGTGTCGCCTTCTTGAAGTTTTGAATTAATGATTTCTTCTGCCAAGGCGTCTTCGACATATTTTTGAATTGATCGTTTCAATGGACGAGCACCAAATTCCTTGTCGAATCCTTTTTCAGCAATGAAATCCTTGGCTTCATCTGATAACTCAAGTTGATAGCCCAATTGATCAACACGACCAAAAAGTTTAGACAGTTCGATATCAATTATTTTATCAATATCAGCCCGTTCTAAATTGTTAAACATGACAACATCGTCAATACGGTTGAGAAACTCAGGAGCGAAACTCTTTTTTAAAGCATTTTCAATGACGCTTTTGGCATGAGATTTTTCTTGCGATTTTTGGGCCGAAGTTCCAAATCCAACTCCAGTCCCAAAATCCTTGAGACGCCTTGCCCCAATATTCGAAGTCATGATCAGCACAGTATTGCTAAAATTGATTTTTCTGCCTAAGCTATCGGTAAGATAACCATCGTCAAGTACCTGCAGAAGCATATTGAAGACATCGGGATGAGCTTTTTCAATCTCATCCAGAAGAACTACGGAATAGGGTTTCCGTCTTATTTTTTCAGACAATTGACCACCTTCTTCATACCCCACATAACCTGGAGGAGCTCCAATCAATCTCGAAATGGAAAACTTCTCCATGTACTCACTCATGTCAATGCGCACGAGAGCATCTTGACTGTCAAATAATTCAGAAGCCAATATTTTAGCCAACTGAGTTTTACCAACTCCAGTTTGTCCTAGAAATATGAACGATCCAATAGGTTTGTTAGGATCTTTCAAACCAGCGCGATTCCGCTGAATTGCGCGAACCACTTTCGAAACAGCCTCGTCTTGTCCAATGACTTTGCCTTTGATGCGCTCAGGAAGTTCGGCTAATTTACTCAATTCAGCTTGAGCTACTCGGGTCACAGGAATTCCGGTCATCATAGAAACGATATCGGCTACATGAGTTTCTGTAACAACTTCTCTATGAGTTTTAGATTCTAGTTCCCAAGCGATTTGAGCTTCGGACAGCAGCCTCTCTAATCTTTTTTCGTCATCACGTAACTTGGCTGCCTCTTCATATTTCTGCCGCTTTACTACGCTCGATTTAGATTCTCGGACATCTTCGAGTTGCTTTTCAAGCTCCACGATTTGCTCGGGAACATCAATATTGGTGATATGAACGTGAGAACCTGCTTCGTCCAAAGCGTCAATGGCCTTGTCAGGCAAAAAACGATCCGTCATATATCGGTGTGTCAATTTGACACAAGCCTCAATAGCTTCAGGCGTGTATTCGACATTGTGATGCTCCTCGTATCTCGATTTGATGTTATTGAGAATCTCGATGGTTTCATCCACTGTCGTTGGCTCAACAATCACCTTTTGAAATCTGCGCTCTAAGGCACCGTCCTTCTCAATATACTGTCGGTACTCGTCCAAAGTAGTGGCTCCTATACATTGAATTTCACCCCTAGCCAAAGCAGGTTTAAACATGTTTGATGCATCCAAACTTCCTGTAGCACCTCCAGCGCCAACAATGGTGTGAATTTCATCGATAAACAAAATGATGTCATCATTTTTTTCTAACTCATTCATAACGGCCTTCATCCGTTCTTCGAATTGACCTCTATACTTGGTTCCAGCCACCAAACCCGCTAAATCGAGAGTAACAACGCGCTTGTTAAATAGCACTCGAGATACATTTCTCTTAATGATGCGGATGGCCAATCCTTCGGCTATGGCCGACTTGCCAACTCCAGGTTCCCCGATTAATAGGGGGTTGTTTTTCTTTCTGCGGCTGAGAATTTGAGAAACGCGCAAAATCTCACTCTCTCTACCCACGACTGGATCGAGTTTATTTTCTTCTGCCATAGCAGTAAGATCTCTGCCAAAATTATCCAAAACAGGAGTTTTTGATTTCTTGGCTCCAGGTTTGGACTTGATGGGGGATGGATCGGACTCATCTGCAAATTGATCTTCATCGTCATTTTCAGAAAAGGCAGAATTTTTGGTTTCGTTGATCTCGTCTTCCTCGTCCTCAGATATGAGGAATTTGAACTGCTCTTTGACGCGGTCATAATCTACATTAAGCTTTAATAATAGCTTGGTCGTCGGATCGTTTTCATTTCTCAAAATACAAAGCAGGAGATGTGCTGTATTGATTGAGGAATTTTGAAACAATTTGGCTTCAAGAAAGGTAGTTTTGAGGGCCCTTTCGGCCTGTCTTGTCAAATGAAGATTTTTCTTTTCGGTTGCATTGACCGAGGAGTTTGGATTACTCGGGCTAAGAATTTCCACCTTGCGTCGCAAATGGGTTAAATCAACTTCGAGATTTCCGAGGATTTCAATGGCTTTACCATTACCATCTCTTAATAGTCCGAGCATCAAATGTTCGGTTCCAATAAAGTCATGCCCCAAGCGCAAGGCTTCTTCCTTGCTGAAAGCTATTACATCTTTGACTCTAGGTGAAAAATTATCGTCCATAAGTTTTGAGTTGGTATAAAAATACGAATTTATCAGTCTCACAAAAATTATTCCAGAAAAATTGACTGACAAAATGTTCAATTGTGCTGAATTCAAAATGACTGCATAGTTTGCTCATTAATTTTATTAAAACTGTTAATAAATAGATTCAAAATGCCTCGAAAAACTAATGGCAAGCCCGCAAAGTATTACTAAATTAGCCCTACTATTTTTGAAACCAATTTTGTGAGAATTTGACTATGGATGCAACGGAAAAATTGATCCCCATTAATATTGAAGATGAAATGAAATCGGCGTACATCGATTATTCGATGTCCGTTATTGTTTCTAGAGCCTTGCCCGACGTTCGGGACGGATTGAAGCCAGTGCACCGCAGGGTGTTGTTTGGTATGCACGAACTTGGAGTTCGTGCCAATACGGCGTATAAGAAATCGGCCCGTATTGTGGGTGAAGTTCTTGGGAAATATCACCCTCACGGAGACACCTCTGTTTATGATGCCATGGTTCGAATGGCTCAGGAATGGAGTTTGCGCTATATGTTGGTCGATGGTCAGGGTAACTTTGGGTCAGTAGATGGCGACAGTCCAGCTGCAATGCGATATACTGAGGCCCGTATGCAGAAGATTTCGGAAGAAATGCTTGCCGACATTGATAAAGATACTGTAGATCACCAACTTAATTTTGACGACACTTTAAAGGAACCTACTGTGCTTCCTACAAAAATCCCAGGTCTGTTAGTCAATGGGGCATCTGGAATTGCTGTTGGTATGGCCACCAACATGCCCCCTCATAATTTATCCGAGGTTGTTAGTGGAATAGTAGCTTATATCGACAATTACGATATTACGATTGAAGAACTGATGGCCCACATTAAAGCACCTGACTTTCCAACCGGAGGAACCATCTATGGTTATGACGGCGTCAAAGAGGCCTTTTTGACAGGTCGTGGTCGTGTCATGATGAGAGGTAAAGCGGAAATCGAAGAAGTCAATGGTCGGGAATGCATCATTGTTACAGAGATTCCATATCAGGTCAATAAGGCGGACATGATCAAAAAGACTGCTGATTTGGTCAATGAAAAGAAATTGGAAGGCATTTCAAACATCCGCGATGAGTCGGATAGAAAGGGAATGAGAATCGTTTATGTTCTCAAAAAAGAGGCGGTGCCTAACATTGTCTTAAATAAATTGTTCAAATACACTGCACTTCAGTCTTCTTTTAGCGTTAACAACATTGCTTTGGTTGGGGGTCGTCCGATGTTGCTCAATTTGAAAGACATGATCCTGCATTTTGTCGAGCACCGCCACGAAGTTGTTACTCGAAGAACCCAGTTTGAGTTGAAAAAGGCAGAAGAACGCGCCCATATATTAGAAGGTTTAATTATTGCTTCCGACAATATTGATGCAGTAATTGCTTTGATCAGAGCATCGTCGAATGCCGATGAAGCCAAGGTTAAGTTGATGGATCAGTTTAAATTGACTGAAATTCAGGCGAAGGCCATTGTCGAAATGCGTTTACGCCAGTTGACAGGTCTTGAGCAAGATAAATTGCGCAGTGAATATGCCGATTTGATGAAGACCATCGAAGACTTGAAAGACATTCTCGACAAAAAAGAGCGTCGCATGGCTATTATCAAACAAGAGCTTCTCGATGTTCAAGCTAAATACGGCGATGAACGCCGCTCTGACATTGATCACAGTGGCAGCGAATTGTCTATTGAAGACATGATTCCTGACGAACAAGTGGTAATTACCATTTCTCATGCGGGATACATCAAAAGAACATCCTTGAGTGAATACCGCACTCAAAATAGAGGCGGTGTGGGTCAAAAGGCATCGACAACACGAAATGAGGATTTTCTAGAACATTTATTCGTTGGTACTAACCACCAATACATGTTGTTCTTTACTCAAAAGGGCAAGTGCTTTTGGATGAGGGTATATGAAATTCCAGAAGGCTCAAAAACAGCCAAAGGAAGAGCCTTGCAAAATCTTATTAATATTGAACAAGACGATAAAGTGAAAGCTTTTATCTGTACCGAAGACCTCAAAAATGAAGAGTACATCAATTCCCATTTTGTGATCATGGCTACCAAGCAAGGTCAAGTCAAAAAGACTGCATTGGAGCAGTATTCAAGACCTCGACTCAATGGAATAAACGCCATCACCATCCGCGAAGATGATGAATTGCTTGAGGCCAAACTGACCACTGGGGAAAGTCAAGTGATGCTGGCCCTGAGATCAGGTAAAGCCATTCGTTTTGAAGAAGGAAAAACACGTCCTATGGGACGAAGTGCATCTGGAGTCAGGGGAATAACCCTAGCCAATGCTAAGGACGAAGTGGTTGGCATGATTTCTGTTGACGATATGGACAGCGATGTATTAGTGGTCTCTGAAAATGGCTACGGCAAGCGCTCTAGTTTGGAAGACTATCGAATTACCAATCGAGGAGGAAAAGGTGTAAAAACCATTTCAATAACTGAAAAGACAGGCGATTTGGTGGCGATTAAAAATGTTTCTGACGAGGACGATTTGATGATTATTAACAAGTCTGGGATTGCGATTAGAATGGGGGTTGATGACTTGAGAGTCATGGGTCGAGCTACTCAGGGAGTCCGATTGATCAATATTAAAGGTGGAGATGCGATTGCAGCCGTTGCTAAGGTGTTCAAAGAAGAATCGGTCGAAGGCGACTTAGAAACGGAAAGCGATTCTGTTGCTGAGGAAGAAAGTGAGGCTTAAAATGTTTAATTTTCTTTGGAGATAAAAAAGAGTCAATTATATTTACCGTTGTTAAAATCTATACCCATGAATAAATATCTTATTACAATGATGGTTGTGGTACTGAGCACTGCCGCGATAGCCCAAAAAAAGGAATTAAAAAGTGCTCAATCTGCAATTGATGCGGGTGATTTTTCTTCAGCCAAAGGCGCTTTGACCCAAGCAGAAGCATTGAAATCGGCGATGGATGACAAAACCTTGGCAAAATACTATTTTCTCAATGGTTTGGCGCTGGCTTCCAACGGGACAGCAAGTAATGCCGACATGAAAGCTGCTTTAGCCAGTTTTGACGAAATGAAGACGGTAGAGTCACGCATTGGAAAAAGCACGTATTCTTCCCAAGTAATGGAATCCACCCAATCCATGAAAAGAAGTTTGGCAGATCGCGCTCAAGTAGCTTTAGAGAATGAAGATTATACGTCTTCTTCTGAAAATTTTGAGTTCATTTTTCGACTTCAACCCACCGACACTCTATACCTGTATAACGCAGCTGTTCTTGCAACTCAGGCTAAGGCTTATCCAAGAGCTTTAGGCCTGTATGACGAATTGACTAAACTGGGTTTTACTGGAGTTGCTACTGAATACTCAGCCGTTAATGCAGAAACAGGAGAAGAGGTGTTGTTCGAAAGTGAATTTATGAGAGATATTTCGGTAAAAGCTGGAACTCATACAGATCCTAAGGTCACTACCACAAAATCTAAAGTTGGTGATATTGCTAGAAATATTGCAGTTATTTATATTGAGTTGAACGACAATGAAAAAGCGATTCAAGCCATTGAAGAAGCCAAACGCATCTACCCGGACGATTTTAGTTTAATTGTGACTGAGGCGAACATCATGTATCAAATAGGGGATATGGCAGCATACGAGAAATTGATTTCAAAAGCATTAGAGCTGCAGCCGGACAATGTTGACCTCATATTTAATTTGGGAGTAGTGTCGTCTGATAATGGTCAGGATGAAAGAGCAATGGAGTTTTATCTTCAAGCGCTTAAGGTCGATCCTTCCTATAACAACGCCCGAATGAACATTTCTGCCCTTTATTTCGACAAGGTTGAAGCCATTGTTGAAACGATGAACAGTTTAGGCAATTCTAGAGCGGATAACGCCAAATATGACAAACTAAACCTCGAAAAGAACGAAATCTACAAGCAGATCATCCCATATCTTGAAGATTTTCTGACTTACGATTCAGACAACCTTGATGTCAATAAGACCTTGATGAACATTTACAGTGCCCTTGGGGACTACAATAAAGTAGATGTATTCAAAGCCAAGATTGAAAAATTGGAAGACAATTAGTAATATATCTAATAATAAAAAAAGCGCTTCGAAAGAAGCGCTTTTTTTATGCCATTTTTTTGAGCAATCGCAACTGATGGGAGTGTTGATTGGTGTCCACATTGTATATGCCAGATTGATCTAATCGATCGATGCGAACTTGACCATGGGCATGGATGATGTAGTTGTTGGGCATAACCATCCCAACATGAATGATTTTGCCTTCCGAATTGTCGAAAAAGGCGAGATCTCCAGGTTCAGTTTCTTCTATAAAACTCAGCACTTCGCCTTCTAGGGATTGATCAGAAGCGTCTCTAGGCAAGGCTATATTGTTGAGACGATAGACCATTTGAACAAATCCAGAACAGTCGATTCCAAAAGGTGTTTTTCCTCCCCACAAGTAGGGTGAGTTCAGATAGGTTTGTGCAGTTAATAGTAAATTATCTTTTCGAAATTCAGGTCCTGACAAATGTCCGTCGAAACTGTGATCTAACAAGTTTGCGTTGTGAATAGAGGCGCCAAGTGTAATAGGGATCAGAGATTTGTTACTGTCCCAAACGTATTCGACTAAATCGAGGTTATACCGTCTGATTCTTGTTTGGCATTGGAAAAAATCTTCATCCGAGATAGGTCTATACTGGTTGCTGCTGATCCAGCCTTCGTAACCGTCTTCTTCTAGCTTGACCCTTGACCACTTCCCAGATCGATCCAAAACGGTCAACAACTCTCCGTAGAGCATTTGTGAAACCATTTCACTCCTGTCCGCAGCCTCCTCCCTCAAAGGGACAACGCTCAAATGACAAATTCCGAATTCCTGCATGTGTTTATCGCTCGATCACCATGGCAGAGGCACCACCACCGCCATTACAAATGCCAGCTGCGCCATATCGACCCTGATTCTGTTTTAATACATGAATTAGAGTTACCAATATGCGAGCGCCTGAACATCCAAGAGGATGTCCAAGAGAAACAGCACCACCGTTTACGTTGACCCTATCGGGAGATAACTTTAATTCCTTCATGTTTGCTAAGGCCACCACTGAAAAAGCCTCATTTAATTCAACAAAATCTAGGTCACTTATCGATAGATTCCCTTTAGAAAGGGCTTTTGGCAGGGCTAATGAAGGGGCAATGGTAAAGTGTTTTGGATCGGTGGCCGCATCGGCAAAAGAAATGATTTTTGCTAGTGGGGTGAGATTCAACTCTTGAGCCTTAGATGCAGACATCAATATAAGTGCGGCAGCGCCATCGTTAATGGTTGAAGCATTGGCTGCTGTTACGGTTCCATTTGGAGTAAACGCAGGTCTTAAGCCTGGTAGTTTGGAAAAATCAACCCGTTCAAATTCTTCGTCTTGTTCGATTAAAACAGGTTCTCCTTTTTTCTGAGGAACAGAAACGGGAACGACTTCGTCCTTAAATTTTCCAGTGGCCCATGCCTTTGCCGATCGGCGATAGGATTGTTCGGCATAAGCGTCTTGATCCTCTCTTGTAAATTGATGTTCGGTAGCGCAAAGGTCTGCACAAATACCCATGGCCTCATGATCGAAAGAATCAGTCAATCCATCGGCTTGCAATCCATCTACCAAATTAGTCGAGCCAAACTTAACACCCTGTCTCAGATGGGCATAATGTGGAATCAGACTCATGCTTTCCATGCCTCCAGCGACGGCAATTTCAATGTCTCCAAGGGCAATACTTTGGGCTGCCAACATGACTGATTTTAAGCCTGAAGAACAGACTTTGTTGATCGTAGTGCAAGGAATGTGTTGAGGAAGTCCAGCCAAAAGAGCCGCCTGTCGAGCAGGGCCTTGACCAGCCCCAGCCTGTACAACCTGACCCATAAAAACTTCGTCAACTAAATTTGGGTCTAGGCCGATTTTGTCAATAGCCCCTTTAATTGCTGCTGCACCCAAGGCAGTGGATGGGACAGTAGAAAGACTCCCCATAAAGGAACCGATTGGGGTTCTAACAGCCGATACGATAACTACTTGATTGTGCAATGACATAATTTTGTTAGGCATAAAATGAGTTGCTCACTTAGGATACGAAAGTACTAAATTTTGAGGAAAATTTTATGTCCAAGTTCAATTTCGTAGACTGGCTTGATGTTAATATTTTGTACTTTCGCTCTGTATCATGAGCCTGAACATTAATTATCTATACAAAATCAATTCCCTATTTTACAAGGCTATCCTGTACGCCTCAACGGTTGCAGTGATAGTTTATGTATTTCCGAAGAAGGTTCAGTTTTTTTACGATTACGAGAACGGACAACCCTGGCAATCGGAGAACTTATATGCTCCTTTTGATTTTGCTATAAAGAAATCTGCTGAACAAATTCAGTTTGAACAAAACCAGGCGTTCAGTCAGACGCCAGTATATTTAGACAGAGACTCAGGAGTTTGGAGTCTGGTAGAAAATCAATTCAATGCAGCTTTCGAGACTTTTCTGGTAAAAAGCACCGATTCGGGAGTAGAAAACGCCTTGCGATTTACTAGAGTAAGAGAATTGTTGGTCAGCTTATATGACATAGGAGTGTTAGAATCCGATTTGGGTTTTTCAGCCGAAAAATTGGTTGTAGTTCTTGACCGTCAAAAACAAATTGCAGAATCGACGGTATCTCAATTGGTGACTTTGGACCGATTGTCCGAATGGGTCGATCAAGAGGTTGATAAGCGGGGACTTACTGAACATAAGGCTTCGATACAGGTGTTGTTGAGGTCTGTAATAAGGCCTAATCTTAGTCTCAACGCTACATTAACTCAACAAGCGAACAAAGAATCCGCCAAGATGATTTCTGAAGTCAGGGGTAGAGTTGGTAAGGGGACAATTATTATTGCCAAGGGAGAACTCGCGACAACGGAAAAAATTAATATTTTAAATTCCTTAAAGTCCGAATTCGAAAGCCAAGTAGGTTCTGTTTCGAGTAACAACTGGATTTTGTTCGCCTACACCATATTGACAGCAATTGCTCTGTTGATGCTCTTGCTATTTATTCGAAAATACAGATCCGAAATCTACGAAAACAACACCAAAGTAACCTTTATACTGTTTAATGTGGTGGTGGTAGTCCTATTGACTACTTGGGCTGTTCAATATGGTTCCACTTTTGTTTATTTGGTTCCAATCTGTGTTCTGCCATTGATTTTAAAAACTTTCTTCGACGCGCGATTGGGTTTGTTTACTCATGTAATTACTGTACTTCTCCTCGGATTTGTAGTGGAACATGGTTTTGAATTTGTTTTCTTGCAGATTATCGCCGGCATAGTAACCATATTGACAGTTTCTGAATTGTACAAACGAGTCAACCTTTTCATCTCAGTCGGACAGATCACTATGATTTATTTGGTTACTTACTTTGCATTTTTCATGATACAAAAGGGTAATATTGAAGAACTGGATTTGGAGCCTTTTGGATTCTTCGCGTTAAATGGCTTGGCAACTTTATTCGTCTTGCCTTTGATTTACGCCTATGAAAAAATGTTTGGATTGGTCTCCGATGTTTCACTGCTTGAACTTACCGACACCAATTCGTTGCTGCTTAAGGAGTTGTCTAATAAAGCTCCCGGAACTTTTCACCATTCTTTAAACGTTGCCAATTTGGCTGAGGCTGTAGCCAACGAAGTTCAAGCTAACGCCATGTTGGTGAGAGTAGGTGCCCTCTATCACGATATTGGAAAGATGAAAAATCCTACCTATTTTATTGAAAACCAATCCACAGGAATCAATCCCCACAATGAATTGGAGCCGAAGGACAGTGCACAGATCATCATCAATCACGTGATTGACGGCATTGAATTGGCTAAAAAACACAATCTACCTGATCGAATTATTGATTTTATCAGAACTCATCACGGTACAACAATGACTTATTATTTCTACAGTAAAGAAAAAGCCAAAAATCCAATGGTAAGAAAACAGGACTTTGTCTATCCCGGTCCAAAGCCTTTTTCAAAAGAAACTGCCATTCTCATGATGTGCGACAGTGTAGAGGCAGCGTCTAAAAGTATGCCTGTGATAACCGCTCACACCATAGATCAACTGGTTGAACGGATCATAGGAAAGCAGATTGAAACCGATCAATTTCTCAATGCCAACATTACCTTTAGAGAGATCATGCAGATCAAAAAGGTACTCAAGCACAAACTCGCAAATATCTATCATTTGCGAATTGAGTATCCAGAGTAGAAAAAAGAGTAGAAATGTTTGTTTGACAGTAATTGAAAAGTTACATTTGCCACCGCAAATTGCAGCACCGTGTTGTAATTTGGAGAGGTGCCAGAGTGGTAATGGAGCAGATTGCTAATCTGTCAACGCGAAAGTGTTGCCTGGGTTCGAGTCCCAGTCTCTCCGCACTCGGGGTGTAGCGTAGCCCGGTTATCGCGCCTGCTTTGGGAGCAGGAGGTCGCAGGTTCGAATCCTGCCACCCCGACAAGACCGGACTTAATTGTCCGGTTTTATTTTTTACAACTCAGACCATCAGTGCTTTGGTCACCTTTTTCTGGTCGCGTAGCTCAGCTGGATAGAGCATCTGCCTTCTAAGCAGACGGTCATAGGTTCGAATCCTATCGCGATCACCAATAAATAGTACAATTAGGAAAAACGCCAGGCTTGCTTGAGCGTTTTTTTTGTTTCTGCTATTTTTAGCTCGGGGTGGCCGTCAGGATATTTAATCCTGTCGCAATCACATGAAACCCTCCATTTTTAATGAGTTTTAATTCGTTGACAGCTATTGCCAGCATTGTTCTTTTAAAACTACCTTTGCGCTATGAGTACAATGGTTCAAATTGTCATAAAACCCCATCAGCAAGAGGATCAGGCCTTGCTGTTAAAGTTAGGGCTGCAAAAGGCGCGTTTAAAGCCAGGCGACATCATTGACTGGCGCATTAGAAAAAAGTCCTTAGACGCTAGGAATACCAGCATAAAACTGAATATTCAATTGGAGTTTTGGACAGTAGGTGAGAAAAGAGAGCCCATCGCGGCTTGGCAGCCTAAGGCGATTGATCCTAACAACAGAATTGCCATTATTGGCGCCGGTCCTGCTGGTCTCTATGCGGCACTGAGAGCTCTTGAAGCTGGCTTGACTCCAGTGATTTATGAGAGAGGGAAAGACGTAAGAGCCAGAAGAAGAGATTTGGCGGCCATCAATAAAGAGCATGTTGTCAATCCAGAGTCTAACTATTGTTTTGGCGAAGGTGGGGCAGGGACTTACTCGGATGGAAAGCTGTACACGCGATCAAAAAAAAGAGGCAATGTGCTCAAGGCCTTGGAATGGTTGGTCTATTTCGGAGCACCTGAGGCTATTTTGGTAGACGCTCATCCCCATATAGGAACGAATAAATTACCAAACATTATAATTGCGATGAGAACGGCAATCATCGAAGCGGGCGGGGAGGTTCATTTTAATGCTAAACTTACGGATGTTAAAATTGAAAACAACGCCATCAGCGGGATTCAAATCAACGGTGCTGCTTGGGAAAAGTACACCTCGGTGGTTTTGGCTACAGGTCATTCGGCAAGGGATGTGTTTTATTTGTTGCACCAAAGAGGAGTCAAAATGACTGCCAAACCTTTCGCACTGGGAGTTCGCGTTGAGCATACCCAAAAACTGATAAATGAAATTCAATATCACAGCGATGTTGACAATCCTTACCTTCCTCCAGCTTCATACAGCCTGGTGGAACAAATTGACGGATTGGGGGTTTATTCGTTTTGCATGTGTCCAGGAGGCATCATTGCCCCCTGCGCAACGGAGCAGGAAGAGGTTGTGACCAACGGATGGAGCCCAAGTAAACGCAATAATCCTTATGCCAACTCGGGTATTGTGGTGAGTGTTTCTCCCGAGGATTTGCCGAATTATAAAAAAGATGACCCGTTTGTCTGTCTTTATTTTCAGAAAAAAGTAGAGCATGACTGTTGGGTAGCTGCAGGTCGCACTCAAAAAGTACCCGCGCAACGCATGATCGATTTTGTTGAAGGTAAAGTGTCAAAGGATTTTCCAAAAACATCATATCAACCTGGACTGACAGCGGTGAATTTATCCGAAGTATTGCCAGATATTATTGCCTCTCGACTCAAAAAAGCATTTCAAAAATTTGGTCGCAAAATGAAGGGTTATTACACCAACGATGCCGTAATACACGCACCTGAAAGCAGGACGTCTTCACCTGTTTCCATTCCTCGACATCCAGAAACCCTCGAGCATAGTGAAATTCGAGGTTTATACCCTTGCGGCGAAGGCGCTGGCTATGCGGGAGGCATCATTTCCGCTGCAATTGATGGCATTAATTGTGTAGATGCCATAGCCCTAAAGCTAGCTTCTTCATCGGAGACTCTAAGCTTAAAGGAATAATCGAAAATGCGTTGAGGGGTTTATTGGATAGTCTATGCTGATACATCCAATTTTTGTCATCTCAAATGACACGATTATTTATTTTATCAAGAGAATATTTTTTTAAATTTATTTTTTTCAAATATCATACTATGAAAACAATATTTTATTCAATTCTGGCCTTGACCCTCATGACCTGCAGTGGAAGTGACAGTGATAATGTGACAAACGGATCGGATTATCAAGGCAATTGGTCTGGGACTTTTTCGGGAGATGACAACGGCACTTGGACAGCCAGTATCAATTCGGTGGGCGAAGTCAGTGGAATAGCTTTGTCGACTACTTTCAGTGATACCTATGCTTTGGAAGGTTCGGTCAATGCGTCGGGTCAATTTCAAGCCACTCTTGGCACCAGTTCAGCTGGAGGGGTTTTCACAGGACAACTTGGCTCAAACTCTGGTAGCGGAACATGGGTCAATGAAACTGCTATTATGAGTGGGAGTTGGTCAGGAACCAAAGACTAATTTTATGTTCAATAGATCTAAGGACCACTGGTTTCAGTGGTCTTTTTGCTTTTATGCTGTACCCCAAATTCCTTCAAGTATTTTGATTGGCAACTATTCGGAATGGTTAAATAATCAAAAAGAGAGCTCCCAATATTGGAGCTCTCTTTTAATTACGATTGATCGAATTGTCATACGATCAGACCACTGATAAAAATATCCGAAATGGTCGAAAGCTTTATTTATTTTCAGTAGCTTCCTTTAGACCATACAAGCAAGCTATGACACCTAAGCCTGCAGCAATCAAAAGATAAAGTCCAATACCTATTTCGGCCATTTCCCCAGCTTTATCCTTTACGTTAAGGGTGTCATATACTCCAATAGCCGCGCAACCAAGTGCTAAAATTGAAACGACAATTTTACCAAATCCTTTTTTATAAGTTCCAACTAATACTAACAGAATAATTACAGCGAAAAGAATAAGTGAAAGGACTCCATCGCCTCCATCCATTCCTGAGACGGATTCAGAAAATCCCATAAGACTGACTGTTACCCAGGGTAAGAAAGATGAAGCAATACCCAAAGCTGAAACAACAAGTAATGCAATTTTTTGTGTTGACATATTAATGATTTTAATCGTTTATTTTATAAATATAACAAAAAAACCAATAACAGTAAATTTTTTTAAGTAATAGTTTCTTTTGAATATTATACAATTTTACCCTTCATCATTTTATTCCAATACAAATAGGGAAGCATGTATTTTTTAAGCATCCACAAACGCCAATGTTCTTTGGAGCTATCCCAGATCAGAAGTTGCTTCAGTTTGGGGTCAGGAGTAAATTTCCCGGAGTAGTCAAATTCTGCAAGTACCATCTTGCCGTAATCGGTCACCCAGGCTATGATAAAAGAGGTATTGGAAGGAAATTACACGAGATGATGTTAGAGTGGTATTTCAATCAAACACTCGAGTCTGTGTGGTTAGAAACCGATCCAGGCACTAGAGCTGAGCGTTTTTATAGAAAATCAGGTTGGACAGAAGTTTCTGTTCACGAAAAACGAGGGATAAAATTCGAAATGACCTTTAACAATTGGAATAAAACAATGAAGCATCGCACAGAATAGATGACCATCAAAAAAAAAGAGATTCATAGCAGTTTAAGTGTTCACCCAATCCACAGTTTGAATTCATTGACTTTCCGCACTTCAAAAACTAAATCTTCATTGATTTAATGATACAACCTTTACCAGTTTTATCGGTCGTAAAAAAGAGGTAGAAGTCACCGCCGTCTTTGAATTTAAATTTTTTCCTTAACGCATCTGCAGAGTCTGGGGCATTCCGCACTTTGAAGTTGGCCTGACTTATTTTTAAACTTTCAAACCCCTTTTTATTGTAGGCTGCCACTTGCACAATCTTGAAACTTTGGCCGGGGAAACTGATAAGTTGACTAGACGTATAAAGATGGGATTGAGGGTTCAACTTATCTAATCCAAGTTCAAGGGCCAAATGATCGTGTATGCCTGCTTTAAGGACGCAAGCCAAAGGCTCATAGAGATAGTCTTGAATGTCGGAGATGGCAGGTGAAGCTTGAGTTAGAGGCCAATCGGCTGCCTGTTGCCAATTACCCGACTCGCTCAAGTTTACGGCATATATTTTTGGGCAGTTCGACTTGTCTGGGTCTAATAACCAAACCAACTCTTTGACCTCGTTATTGACCGAGACGACATGCACTGAGGAGACAAAACGCAGTTGTTTCATGCCCAAACTGATATCCAGAAGCGGGGCTGTTTTGACCAATACTTGCCGTCCCTTTTCGAAAAGCAAATCCATGTGGTCTAGGAGATTCGGAGTGCAATCTTCAAGTCTAAAAACGCGTTTTTCGGTGTTACTGCGACGCGCAGGGTCAAGGTAAATCACATCTGTTTTGAAGTCCAAGGTACGTAAATATTCAAGCCCATCTACCGCCAAACAAGAGACGTTAGGGCTCTTCAGTTGCTCAAAATTATGCTTTGCCATTGCCGACAACTCGGCGTTAATTTCGCAATGGATGACTTGGTCAAAAACCCGAGCAAAATAGAAGACATCAACGCCCAAACCTCCAGTGAGGTCTAAAAGAGTTCTGCCGTGAACCAAACTGCTCTTAAATGAGGCAGTAGCTTCTGACGAAGTTTGTTCAATATGGAGTTTAGGCGGATAGAGGATCGCCGTCGCATTGAACCAGGTTGGTAACTTCTTCTGACATTTCTTTTTAGAGACGATTTGCTCTAATAAGATTTTGGTAATGACCCCATCAAAATAAGGACCGCCAAGAGCCAGCGATGGGATGTCATCGTTCAAGTGGTCGTCAATGAAGTCCTGAACGTCTTGTCGCAGTATTGCGTTCATGTTACAAATCCTTGGTAAAACCTTGAACGATTTTGTTCTGAGATATAAAGGTTTTTAAAATGACTTTGACCACGGTGTAGGCCGGAACAGCGACAATCATTCCTAAAATTCCAAACAGCAGACCAGATGCTAAAATAACAATAAAGATTTCTAAGGGGTGGGATTTCACGCTCTTGGAAAAGATAATGGGTTGACTGAAAAAATTATCGATCAATTGTCCAGCCATGAACCCTACAGCTACCCACAAGACTTTAGGGAGAATGACAGAATTGAAGTCTGCTTCAATATTGCTGATCATGGTTAATGCAATCATCAGAACCCCTGCAATCATAGGACCTACATAAGGAATGATATTGAGTAGGGCGCAAAGAAAAGCAATGACAACAGCGTTTTTGACACCCAAAATCAAAAGAACCGCGGCGTAAAATACCAACAGAATAAAAATCTGAAATATCACACCAATAAAATAGCGAGACAATAAATTTTTGATTTTAGAAAATGAAGTCCGAAAACTATCCTCCCATTGGGTTGGTGCGGCAGTAATCAAAATGCGCTCAACCAAATCGCTGTCTTTCAGAAAAAAGAAGGCAATAAAAATTACAGACAACATGCCTATGCTCAAACTTCCAAACCCACTTACCACTGCGTTGAATAAATTGGGAATGATATTAAAATGAATTTTAGAAAACAGTCGAGAGCCGTCTAAGCTGGCGGTCAAGTCAATGTTGCGATTTCCTAGATAGGACACGAGCTCGCTATACTGCGCAAAAATGGCAGATTCGAGCTCTCCAACATTGAGCAGTGACAGGTTTTCTCCTTGCTCAACCACCAACGGAATAAAAAGTTTGAATAATCCAATGATGATAAACACAAATAGAGCCATGGTAAAAATCGCTGCAGCACTATTCCTAAAACGCAGTTTGGTTTTTAAAAAAAGAACGATGGGTCGGCCAATTAGAGAAACTACTGCCGCGATAATCATATAGAGTAAGATGGTTCTCAAAGCGTACAATACATAAACTAAAGTCGCAATGCCAATCATTACGCCAATCGCCTTTAAAATGCCTTTTGAAATTTCATTCGAATTCATAGTCTTAATTTTTAAATACGTAACTCATGATATTGGCGCCCATTTTTAATGCTGTTTGACGCACTGCTTCTGGATCGTTGTGAATCTGCGGATCTTCCCAACCGTCTCCCAAATCGCATTCAAAGGTGAACAATAGCACTAAGCGACCATCGATTTCTATGCCTAACGCTTGTGGCGGTAATCCGTCGTGTTCGTGAATCTTGGGCAAACCGTTCGGAAATGGGTATGGGCCTTTGAAAATTGGATGGTCTTTGGGTAAAGCAGTCAGACTTTGATTGGGAAAAACAGTTTTCAAAGCACTTTCAAGATAGGGTCTCATGCCGTAGTTGTCATCAACATGAAGAAATCCACCCGCCATCAAATACGTTTTGAGCGTTTTTGCTTCCTCTGGACTGAAATACACATTGCCATGTCCAGTCATGTACAAATAGGGATATTCGTACAAATCGAGTCCAATTTCTGCTGTGTCGGCTTTTGGATTGAGACTGGTTTGGATGTTGTCATTACAAAATTTGATCAAGTTAGGCAGGGCAGTTGGATTGCTGTACCAGTCTCCACCGCCGCCATATTTTAAAACTGCCAAGGTCTGCCCGAAAGTCATGGAGCCCACCATCAGGACAATCAAAACAACAAGACCTTTAAAACGAGCCATAAACTGTGTTGGTTAGAACGCAAGCCAAAAGGGCAGCGGTTTCGGTCCTAAGACGTTGATCGCCTAATGTTACAGGCTTAAATCCTTTGGCCATCGCCATCTTGATTTCTTCTTCGGAAAAATCGCCTTCTGGACCGATCAAAATTAAAGTGTTTTTATCAGGATCTATGGCATGAAGTATGGGATATTTTTGACTGTTTTCGCAGTGGGCTATCAATTTATTGCCATAAAAATCGATGTTTAGAAAGTCACTTAAAATGGTTGTCTCATTAACGGCCGGAAGATATGTTCTCAACGATTGTTTCATGGCCGATTGAACAATTCTCTCAAGGCGCTCTCTTTTGACTTCTTTTCTCTCGCTCCGAGCTGCACGGATAGGCGTAATGCTCGAAAGCCCAATTTCCGTAGCTTTTTCTAAAAACCATTCGAAACGATCGGAATGCTTGGTTGGACAAACCGCTAAATGAATTTCTTTCGAATACAATGGAGTAAAAGTCTCTTTGATTACCTTAACCTCACAAAGGGTTCCTAATTGGGTTTCAATTTCACATTCAAACAAATTCCCCTTGCCATTAGTGATAAAAATTTTATCACCAGTTTTCTTGCGCAATACCTTTAGAATATGCCTGCTTTCCTCCTTCGAAAAAGAGAAAGTGCTCTTACTAGAGTCGATTTGTGGTTCGTAAAATAATTGCACAATAATAACTTCAAAGGTTGTCCAAAGATACCAAAACTAAGGCATCTCTAAGGCAAATTTAAAATTTAAGACGGGCACTTACTTCTTGGTCTTCTGAACCAGTCAGGCCAGATTGCAGTTTTAAATACCCACAAATCCCAATCATGGCAGCGTTATCGGTAGTGTACTCGAATTTAGGAATGTAGGTCGTCCATCCAAAACGACCTTCGACAGACTTGATGGCTTCACGTATGCCGCTGTTGGCAGAAACGCCTCCGCCAATAGCAATTTTTTTAATCCCTGTTTCTGCCGTAGCTTTCAATAACTTATCCATTACAATTTCAACAATGGTGTGTTGAATGGACGCGCAGATGTCATTGATATTTTGATGGATGAAATCTGGATTGGCTTTTGTTTCCTTTTGGATGAAATATAAAATTGCTGTTTTCAACCCCGAAAAACTAAAATTCAAACCATCAACGGTTGGCTTAGTAAAAGCAAAGGCCTTCGGGTTTCCCAATTTGGCTCGCCGATCCATTTCTGGTCCCGCTGGATAGCCCAATTGCAACAATTTTCCACTTTTGTCGAAAGCTTCACCTATGGCATCGTCCATGGTTTCTCCTAAAATAGTCATGTCAAAATAATCGTCTACCCTTACGATTTGAGTATGTCCGCCAGATATGGTTAGCGCTAAGAAAGGAAAGGTAGGAGATTGTTCATTGGCGTCGGCTATAAAATGGGCCAAGATGTGCCCTTGCATGTGATGGATGCCCAAGGCCGGTATGCCTAATCCGTTGGCCAATCCTTTGGCAAAGGAAGCACCAACTAACAAGGATCCCAACAATCCTGGACCTTGTGTAAAGGCAATGGCATTCAAATCACCTTTATCAATTCCGGCTTGTTTGAGGGCTGTATCGACTACGGGAACAATGTGCTGTTGATGAGCTCGTGATGCCAGTTCGGGAACCACCCCGCCATAGGACTCATGAATTTTTTGCCCAGCAACTACATTGCTCAAAACCAAATTGTTGCATAACACAGCCGCCGCCGTATCGTCGCAACTTGATTCTATACCCAAAACGTAAACTTTTTCGGACATGGCTTTAACAGTTAGGCATAATAGTTGTTATTTTGTATATTCTTATGCTCAGGCAAAGAAACAAAAAATCAGTGGGAGAGAGGAACCACAATCTAAATATGCGCTATCCAGTCAAATATGACCATTAAATTGAGTAAGCCAGTTTTGAAATGGATCAAGCGCCTATCTGTTGGGGTGGTTAGCTTATTAATTCTTTTAATGGTTCTGCTGTCGATCCCTCAGGTCCAAACTTATTTGGGGCAGTATGCCGCAAATAAGATCAATGAAAAGTACGGCACTGAAATAGCCATTGGCCAGCTCACTACAAACCTCAAAGGTGAAGTGGTGCTAAAAAACTTCTTAATCCAAGATCATCATCAAAAAACGCTCCTTTCTGTCAAACGATTGAACACCTCTATCCTCAATGTTAAAAGCTTGATAAAAGGTGATTTGCGCTTTGGCTCGATTGAACTTGACGGATTATTGTTTGAAATGAGGACTTATGCCGGGGAAACTCTATCGAATTTGGATTATTTTGTAGAGCAACTCAGCACTTCTCCAAAGTCCGATACAACATCGTCTTTTTTGATGATGGCCAAGGCCATTCGTATTTCTAATGCTTTGTACTCATTAATAGATGACAATACAGGGGTTCATTTGGATTTTGAGGAACTGTCCATTAATGCGTCAAACTTTTTGATTGAAGGACCCAATGTTTCAATGAATATTGATCATCTAGGCTTTACTAACCCCAATGGATTAGAAGTCAGCAATTTGACCTCCAATTTTACTTATACTCTGAACTTCATGGAGTTTAAAAACATGTCCGTTCAGACCCCATTTTCAAACTTGAAAGGTCAGTTGCGATTCGATTATCAAAGGGAGGACTTGAGGTTCTTTAACGATAAGGTCTTGTTGAAGGCAAAATTCAGTGATTTGGTGTTGTCAACGAACGATCTGCGTTTGTTTTATGATGGATTTGGACAAGATGTTATTTTTAAAGGCAGTACGGAGCTTTCAGGAACACTCAACCAATTGGCGGTTAATCAAATTAATATTGCTTTTGACCAAAATGCTTTTCTCTCCGCCGAAGTTCAGCTATCAGAGTTATTCAATAGAGAAAAGGCCTATGAGATCAAAGCAAACGTTGGGCGGCTTAAATTTGACCAAGGCAATCTTTCGCATCTTTTGCCAAAGCTTCTCAATGCTAATGCGGTAACAGTTCTCGATAAGTTAGGCTTTCTTGATGCCTCAGGAACCGTTGTAGCAAGTCGAACTGGCATTGATGCTGATATGAACGTGCGGACTAGGTTAGGTAGCTTAAGTCCCAAAATGTCTTATTCTGCTGACAAACAAACTTTAGTTGGAGGCCTTCAATTCTCTGGTTTGAATATTGGCGCTTTACTCGATCTCGATGGACTTGGTTTGACTAGTGGACAAGCTGATTTAGTTCTAGCTGATTTGGATAGCAAGAACATCAGCGTCAAAGTAGAGGGCGATTTGAAGGAGTTGACATTTAGAGAGTATTCCTATCTCAACACTTCATTTAATGGCGAACTGTTATCCAATGCGTTTGAAGGCCAATTTCGATTTAGAGATGATCACTTGAATGCCAATTTTGATGGTTCTATTTCTGGCTTGTCAAGACAAAAACAATTCAATTTTGCGGCTCACATCCTTGAGGCAGATTTGAAAGCTATAAAGTTGGCAAAATCGGAAAAAGAATCGATTTTTTCTGGACATATGATGGTACAGGCCGAAGGAACAAATGTCGATGACGCCTTAGGTATTGCGTCCTTCTATGACATCAATTACCGCAATCAAGACGGCAGCTATTCTTTTGAGAATTTTGACGTTACTACCTCAATGGATGGTGACGAACGAACTTTAAGAGTAAACTCTCCAGAAATCATCACTGGTCAAATCACAGGACAGTTTAAGCTTTCGGAACTAAAGAAACTGGCCCACAATTCACTTACTCACATTTACAATTTGGGTGACGAATATGAGGTGAGTCCTAATCAATCTTTGGATTTTGATTTTGTAGTTTACAATAAAATTGCCAAGATCATGTCGACTTATTTGAATATTGGCAACAACGGTAAGTTGAGCGGTCATTTGGAGTCAGATTCTCAAGAGTTTAACGCTAATGTTTTGGCGCCATTTTTCTCGACTAGGGATGTGGTCATTGAAGGAATGACATTGGAATTGGATAATAAAAACCCAGTTTACAACACCTTTGTTGAAATCGGTTCTTTGAAGACTTCCTTTTTTGAGGCTCATGATTTCAATCTCATTAATGTGACGAGGAAGGATACATTGCTTATCAAAACCAATTTCAAGGGGCCAATAAATTCGACAGACCGCTACGACTTGAATCTATATTACACCAAGGATCAAGAAAAGTCGATTTTAGGAGTGCGACGATCTGTCCTCAATTTTCAAAATGTACCATGGGTATTGAACCCCAATAAAGATGACAATCATAAAATTGTTTTCGACAAAAGTTTCAAAGACATTCAGGTCTATCCCACTGTGTTGGCTCATGACGACGAACTCATCCAAATGAGTGGCGAATTGTTTTCGACAACTGACAAGTCTTTTGATCTCCGATTTCAAGAGGTTGTTTTGCAACACGTTTTGCCCGAAATAGAAAAATTTAAGATGTCGGGCATCATCAATGGCCAATTATCCTTGACTCAAGATAACGGCCAGATTAAACCTACAGCCGACATCGCCATCGACAATTACAACCTCAACGGATTTGCGCTCGGAGATTTTACAGCTCAGATTTCTGGTAAAACTCCAACCGTTTACGATCTAAAGGCTACTCTTTCGAATAGATTTTCAGAAACCATAGTAGTTCAAGGCGGATTGAACTTTGGAGAAAATGTCCAAAATCTTGATTTAGTACTTCAATTGAATAAAGCTTTATTGGACCCATTGACCCCTGTAGGAGGAGAAGTCATAAGCGACATCAGAGGAGAGGTTTCTGGAGTGGTTTCGATTTCAGGGAAATTTGAAGAACCGAGTTATGAAGGAGAACTTTTCTTGGAAAACGCAGGCATGAAAGTACCCTATTTGAACGTTGACTACAATTTTGGCGGTGACACGACGCTTGAGTTGGTCAAAGAGTCTTTTTTATTGAACAATTTGGAATTAGTGGATTCCTCTTTTGGAACAAAAGCTAAAATGAGTGGTAAAATCAAACATTCTAATTTTGCCAATTGGATTCTCGATTTGGACATTAATTCGTCGAGAATATTGGTCCTCAATACCAACAACGATAATAAGCCACTATATTATGGAACGGCATTCGTAGGAGGGAGTGTCGGCATAAAAGGGCAGGCCGAAGCTCTCGTAATCAAGGCGGAGGTTTTGACCAAAAAAGGAACGACCTTCGTAATTCCATTGAATGACACACAAGTCTTGAGTAACAGTGACTACCTGACTTTTATCACTGCCGAAGAAAAATACAATACTCTAGGGATCGATTTAACAACTTCAAAGACTTATTCGGGTTTGGAACTGGATTTTGACCTGGAGATTGACGAGACTGCCGATATTGAAATCATCATGGATCCTCAAACCAGAAGTGGTATTCGTGGTTCTGGAAATGGTGGACTATTGGTTCAAATCAACACCAATGGCAAGTTTAACATGTACGGTGATTTTATTGTAGCAAAAGGAGTTTATAACTACATCTACGAACCCATCATTAGAAAGGAATTTAAGGTGCGTCCAGGTGGTACCCTAGTTTGGAATGGAGAACCAACAAAGGCCGAAATTAATCTGACTGCGGTTTACAGTCAGCTGCAAGCCAATCCTTCTATACTCTTGGACAATCCCATAAACAGAAGCATTCCCGTAGAAGTTGAAATTCAACTGAGTGGTCAATTGGAGCGTCCAGAACCTAACTTCGACCTACGTTTTCCTAGTGTGAATAGCGCTTTGAATTCTGAGTTGGGCTATAGGCTTAACGACAACGAAAGCAAGCAATTTCAGGCACTCTCGTTATTGGCAACCGGAACATTTACCAATCAACTAAAACTGGATGAGCAAGCTGTTTATGGCAATTTGGTAGAACGATTTTCTGATGCGGTCAATTCAGCAATTTCGAGGGGGAATGACGCCATTCAATTAGGCTTGGACTACCAATTAGGAAGAAAAACGCAAGATTATATTACCGAGAACAGAGTAGGCTTTTCTCTTTCGGGAAAAATAAGTGACCGAGTTCTGTTCAATGGCAAGGTGGGAGTTCCTTTTGGAGGAGTCAATGAAACCGTTGTGGCTGGCAATTTTGAAATTCAGGTGCTGCTTAACGAGGAACGCTCCTTGACTCTTAATATTTTTAACAAAGAAAATGACATTCAAAACTTTGGTGAGGCCATCTTTTTTACTCAGGGGGTGGGTCTGTCCTACGATGTAGAGTTTGACAACCTCAAGGAACTTCTTCGCAAGATTTTTAAGCCAGAAACGACCAATTCAGAGGCGATCAAAGAAGAAGAAGTTCAAGAAAAATCGCCTCCACTCAAAGGTTTTATGAGTTTTAAGAAGCAGTAACTCACTTTGAATCGAAAATAAATGCACCCATATAATCTGTTAAAGCTTAAGTTTATTAAATTTGCTTCTCAATAAAAATATGGGTACTGACATTAAAAAGATTGGCGTTTTTACTTCTGGTGGAGATGCCCCAGGAATGAACGCCGCGATTCGTGCAGTTGCGCGAACTGCCGCTTACCATAACATTGACTGTCTAGGGATTTATCGAGGATACGAAGGAATGATAGAAGGTGACTTCAAAAATCTTACACCGCGCAGTGTCAATAACATCATCAATAAAGGAGGAACTATTTTAAAGTCTGCCCGCTCTATGGCTTTCAGAACCCCTGAAGGTCGCAAGGCAGCTTACGATCAATTGGTCAAAGCTGAAATTGATGCATTGGTCATCATTGGAGGCGACGGTTCTTTCCATGGAGGAATGGTTTTTCAAAATGAATTTGATATTCCAGTAATTGGTATTCCCGGAACGATTGATAATGACATCAATGGAACCAATTACACCATTGGTTATGACACAGCCTTAAATACTGTTGTAGAAGCCATCGATAAAATTAGAGACACCGCCAGTTCTCACCGCAGATTGTTTTTTGTTGAAGTCATGGGCCGCGACGTTGGTCATATCGCTCTCAATGCAGGAGTCGGAGCAGGTGCAGAAGAAATACTAATTCCAGAGGAAGATCTCGGGCTTGAGCGCTTGCTGGAATCACTCAAAAGGAGTAAGGACAGTGGTAAATCATCGAGTATAGTCGTCGTTGCCGAAGGCGATAAAACTGGAAATAATGTCTTCGAACTGCGTGACTATGTAGAATTACACATGAAAGAGTACGAGGTGCGAGTATCGGTTCTAGGCCACATGCAAAGAGGAGGTGCTCCAAGCTGTTTCGATCGTGTTTTGGCGAGCCGAATGGGCGTAAAGGCAGTTGAATCCTTGCTTGAAGGGCATAGTAACGTGATGGTAGGAACCATCAATACCCAAATGGTCTTGTCGCCGCTAGAAAATGCCGTAAAAGGAAGTACACAAATAAATCACGAATTACTGAGAGTCTCAGACATTCTTACCATATAAATTTAAACCTAACAAAATGACTAAAGTAAAAATTGGAATTAACGGTTTTGGACGCATTGGACGTATCATGTTCCGCGCTGCGATGAAACGAAATGATGTAGAAATCGTTGCAATTAATGACCTGCTCGAAGTTAAACATTTGGCATACATGCTCAAATACGACTCTGTTCATGGTAATTTTGACGGTACTGTCGAGGTCGAAAACAATCAATTGGTTGTGAACGGAAAAGCCATCCGCATTACTGCCGAAAGAGATCCTTCTAACATCAATTGGGGAGCCCTTAACATTGATGTAGTTGCTGAGTGTACCGGAATTTTCACGACTCTTGAAAAAGCTCAGGCTCATATTAAAGCAGGGGCAAAGAAAGTTGCTATTTCGGCGCCGTCTGCCGATGCACCGATGTTTGTCATGGGTGTAAATTCAGATCAAATTAAAGCAACCGATACCATAGTTTCTAACGCTTCTTGTACCACCAACTGTTTGGCCCCAGTAGCTAAAGTATTGAACGATGAATTTGGATTAGTCGAAGGATTGATGACAACCATCCACGCTGCTACAGCAACCCAGATGACAGTAGACGCGCCTTCAGCTAAGGACTACCGTTCTGGTCGCTCGGCTATCAATAACATTATTCCCGCTGCGACGGGTGCTGCCAAGGCAGTGGGTAAAGTTATCCCAGAACTCAACGGTAAGCTGACAGGAATGGCGTTTCGCGTCCCAACTGTGGACGTTTCGGTCATTGATTTGACCGCTAAATTGGCAAAACCAACCAGTTATGAGGCCATCAAAGCTGCCTTTAAGAAAGCTTCTGAAGGAAGTCTTAAAGGTGTTTTGAGTTACACCGAGGATGAAGTCGTGTCTCAAGATTTTGTTGGAGACGCCCATGTGAGTTGTTTTGATGCCGCTGCAGGTATTGAGCTTAGCCCTACGTTTTTCAAGATTATTTCTTGGTACGACAACGAGTATGGTTATTCTTCCAAACTAGTGGACCTTATGGTTCATATTACCACTAAGGTCTAATCTGCGCGATGTGATAGTTGTAGCTGATAGTGGTTCAACCAAATGCGATTGGTTGTTAGTGGATGACAAGGGCATGCCTTTGTTCGAAAAACAGCGGACGAAAGGACTCAACCCAGCTATTTTGCTGCGTCCCAAATTGAGATACACCATAGCCAAAAATAAGGTAATAGCAGCCGAAAGACAAAAAGCTACCCAAGTCTATTTTTATGGCGCTGGATGCGGTACTCCAAAGCCTATCAAAATGCTTAAAGAAGTGTTGGAGGAATACTTTCCTAATGCTGTAGTCGAGGTAAAGGAAGACACTTATGCTGCAGCTTACGCCGCTGTAGGCGCCGAAATGAAACCAGCAATTATTTGTATTCTTGGCACAGGTTCAAATTGCAGTTTCTTTGACGGAGAAAAACTACATCAACGAGTGACGTCATTAGGTTATGCGGTCATGGATGACGCTTCTGGAAATTACTTTGGAAGAAGATTGATCAGGGACTACTATTTTTCTCTAATGCCTGAAAATCTGAAGATTTCATTTTCTGAACGGTATGATTTAGAATCTGATGCGATCAAGGCGAAATTGTACAAAAAGCCTAATCCAAATGCTTACTTGGCTTCTTTCGCTGAATTCATGTTTCTCAACAAGGAGTCAGAGTATATCGAGAATTTAATCAAATCGGGCATTCGAGAATTTGCTAAAACCATGATTTTTCAATTCAAGGAGTATTTAGAAGAGCATCCAGTTCATTTTGCTGGTTCAATTGCTTTTTTCGCTCAAGAAGAAATCCGTGCAGTGGGCAAAGAAATGGGATTTAAAGTTGGCGTATTCGAACGAAGACCTATAGAAGGTTTGATCAGATACCACGTGAATAACCTCAACAATAAAGGGGCTTAACGCACAGCAATCATGCTGATTTCGATATTGACGTTTTTGGGCAGACCCGAAACAGCGACAGTTTCCCGGGCTGGCGAAATGCAGTCTCTGAAATAGGTGCCATAAACGGTGTTGACAGCGGAGAAATCATCCATGGTTTTTAAGAAAATGGTAGTTTTCACAACTTGCTCTATGCTCATTTCTGCGGCGGCCAAGACAGCCAGGATATTGGCCATGACACGATGAGTCTCGGCTTCTATGTTGCCCGTAATCAATTCATTAGTGTCTGGATGAATAGCAATTTGCCCCGATAAATACAAGGTTTCACCTTTTAGAATGGCTTGATTGTATGGGCCTATGGGTTGGGGAGCACCAGTAGAAATAATAGCTTTTTTCATGTACTAAATTTAGAGTTGTTGATCGCGCTGTCGGCGTTTGTCGTATTTGATATCACTTAATATACCCGATTTGATGCCTATAAAGAAATTCCATTGTTTGTAGGTGCTAAAGGGTACCCAAGAAAAATTCATTCGCCACGACAATAAATCTCTCTCGAACCGCAATTGGGTGAACGTAAAACCAGTGTTTTTCAGGTCATATCCCGACGAGGCTCCGATTCGCCATTTGGGAGAAATCTCTACATCACCAGAAAACATCAATGAATGCGAAGAAATTTCTTTTTGACCAGCGCTGTTGTTGTAATTCAACGCGTAGGACAGTCTCAAATTCCACGGGATGGTGTAGGTAAACAAGTCATTCTCCTCAGCTTCCTCTGCCTTGTTCTGATCTTCTTCTTCTGAAAACCGTCTGTCAGCAAAATCTTCGGCCCTTCCGAACAAATCGTCATCTCGACCTCCATTTCTTACAGTTTCAGACTGACTTCTGCCGCCCGAATCACTGTCAGCATCTTTACCTTGACCGCCTTTCAAATTGTAACTCATGCTGACGTTAGCACTGGTCATCCGAGCCAAACCGCCTCCATTACTGATACTGAACGTATTGATCTTTCTTTTGTTTTCGTCTAAAGCATAGGGATCAAATGTCGCTCCGAAATTCAAATTCAACTCTTTCTTAAATAACTGAGTACTTCCCGTCATGTTGATAGGGCTCAAATTAAGAGAATCGGCCGACATGTTGTAATTGGTGCTGAAATTCAGACTATTCAAAATCACGATTTTTTTGGACTCGACCTCTGTGCTGTCTCTTGAACGTACTTTGGCTTCTATGTTGTTACCTAATGAAAACCCAATTGAACTCGAATACCTGTTGCTAGGAGAGCCAAACATGGAGCCTTCAAAACGGGTGTATTCGACATCAGCGGTAGTATTGCCATCGGCATCAATAACCTCGTAAGTGTCATAGTACTGTTGAAATGAGGGGTTGATGTTATAACTGATGGAAGGTCGAACCACATGTCGAATGGCTTCTATCTTGCTGCCCTTTTTGAACGGGAACATCCCATAAACAGTAGTACCAACCCCAGTGCTGAAATTGTAGGTTCTAAAGGCGTCAAATCCTTTAACAGGGTTAGTTACCACAGTTTGTGTGGTTTGATCAAAAGACTTGGATATGGTTTCAAAAGTCCAACTCTCTTGAAAATTGGTACTTGCACTGACACTCAGGAATTTCAAAATCTTAAAGTTGGTTGAAAGCGGAATGGTGTGTTGCATTCCCTTTTTAGCATTGTCAAACATTTCCTTTTTCAGAAACAACGAATCGGTGGTTTGAATGCGTTGTTCTCCTCTGACATTGTATTGTAACTGAATGTTCTGTAGGATGCCTTTTTTACTGCCATTTTTTGGAGCAAATGGAAACATTCGGCCGACGCTACCTTGAAAGGTTGGTAAAGTCAAATTGATTTGTTGAGTGTTAGTGTTTTGAGAATGTGTTGCAGTCAAACTGACATTCACTGCAGGCTCACCAGGAAACGACTTAGAATAGGAGATGGAGGAGGCCAATGTGTTGTTCAGGGCACTCGAAATGTTCAACTGATTGATCGACTCCCTAAAGTAGGTGCTGCTTCCAATGTTGACTGAGGCAGAAAAGCGCGAATTGGGGTTTGATTTGGAATCCTTGTTGTGGGACCATCTGAGATTATAAATGTTTGATTTAGAATAGTCGGGAAAGCCTTTTTCACTGGTAATTAGGTTTTCAAATCTAAAACTCAAATTTCCGTTAAATTTATAACGCTTGTTGTATTGATTGTCTACTCGCAAGCCATAACTCCCGTTGGTGTAATAATCTCCAACTACAGCCAAGTCCAAATAGTCACTTACGGCAAAATAATAGCCCCCATTTTGAAGGAAATATCCTCGCTCAGCTTGCTCTCCAAAGGACGGCACGATGACTCCAGAGCTGCGCTTGTTAGTTAAAGGAAAAAAAGCGAAGGGCACCCCAATCGGCGTAGGAACGTTGTAAATGTACATGTTTGTCCATCCTGCAACCACTTTTTTGCCTGGGACAGCTTTGAATTTTCTCATTAAAAAATAGTACTCGGGGTCTTCCAAATTAGTTGAAGTGGTGAATTTTCCTCGATCGATAAAAAGCACAGAATCGTTAACTTTTTTAGTCAGTTCAGCCAATATTTTTCCGCCACTTTGCTCGGTTTTTGAATTCCAAATAAGGGCCTTTTTTGTGGTAAAATTAAAGCGAATCGAATCTGGCTCAATCACATCAGCACCTTGAGTAAATACAGGTGCTTGAGAGTAATTCCCTAAACTGTCTTTGATCCGGCCCGCGTTGACCTCATTGGTTTCGTAATTAATTGTAATTACTCCAGCCTTGATGGACATGTCTTTGTAGGTCATGTCTGCTTGGTTATACAGGTAAATGGTTTTTTTCTTGTTATTGATTGAGGTAATGTCCTTAGCATTGTAAGTCAAAATGCCTTCTAACGCACTTTTAGATTTTTTGATAATGGAGTCTGCCGCAACATTGACACTGTCAAATCTTATGGTGTCTCGGGCGACTTCAACCGGCTTTAAAACAGGAGTAGTTTGAGCAAAACTGTTTATAAAAACTGTAAAAATCAGTACACGGAAGCAGTAAGTGGCGTTTGTTGACAATGTTTAATGCTGTATTTTTGTAGAAATGGTCTGATTTTTGACCTCGCAAAGTTACATATATTTTTGTTCTAATGGTTGTGACTGATACCTTTAACTAATTTACACAATGTCTTTAAAAACCGTTATTTCTTCAACTTTAGTGCCAATGCTCATTGGTTGCATTTTTGTATGGTCGTTTAATGGAGCTTTTGCTCAGAATGAAAAATTTAAAGTAGTGTTGGATGCTGGTCACGGGGGAGCCGATCCTGGTAACGTGGGTAACGGATTCAAAGAGGCGGTAATATCATTGAGCGTGGCGCTGGAAGTCGGTAAAATTCTCGAAAAAGTAAAAGGTATTGAAGTGGTTTACACGCGAAAAACCAATGTTGCTGTAAATCTTTATGATCGTCCAAAAGTGGCCAATAGCATCGATGCTGATCTTTTTGTTTCAATCCATTGCAATTCTCATCATACCCAGGCCTTCGGGACAGAAACTTTTGTAATTGGACCAGCCAGTAATGAAAGAAACTTTGAAGTGGCCAAAAGAGAGAATGAAGTCATTTTCTTGGAAGAAAACTACGAGAAAAATTACGAAGGGTTTGACCCTAATTCCCCAGAATCACTGATTGGATTGTCCTTGATGCAGGAAGATTTTATTGATTTGAGTATCCATTTGGCAGAATTGATCGAGGCCAATTTTGTTAACAAAGCGAAAAGAAAGAGTCGGGGAGTGAAGCAAAGTAATTTTTGGGTGCTTCACAACACCTACATGCCAAGTGTTTTGGTTGAAATGGGATTTTTGACCAATGATGAAGAAGGTCCTTTTTTGAATAGCCCATCAGGCCAAAGCCAAATGGCGGTGAGTATCGCAGATGCCATACTTAAGTTTATTGGAGAGTTAGACTATTTTGTCGAAAACGATCAGGCCTCTGTCATTTTCCAAAATTCTCAAAAGGAGACTAAAAACACAAATGACAACGAAATTGTTTTTAAAGTTCAGATTGCCTCCGGTTCGAGGAAGCTTAAGATGAAATCCAAGAATTTCAAAGGATTGGAAGGTGTGAGTGTCGAAGAATCGGAAAACATTTTTCGGTATTATTACGGAGAATACCGATCTTATTCTGAAGCAGTGAAAGAGCAAGAAATGATAAAACAAAAAGGATATCCTTCCGCATTTATTGTTGCTTACGAAAAGGGAGTTAAAATTCCCATTAAGGAGGCCATTGAAGCGACAACAAATTAAAATTTATACCTAACTTAGCCAGCAAAATCAACACCTTTTGAAATTTACTAAAGAAATCAAAACAGCCATAGTCGTTCTCTCAGGGATACTGCTATTCATTTTTTTATACAATTATTTGAAAGGCCAAAATCTTTTAATTGCCTCAAGGACTTTCTATGCGACTTACTCTAGCGTCGAAGGGCTGACCAAATCTGCGCCAATAACCATTAATGGTTTTAACGTAGGTAGTGTTGTGGGTATGGAATTGACCCCTGACGGCAGGAATGTCTTGCTCACTCTATTGATTCAAGATGATATAGAGTTTTCAAAGAATTCGAAGGCTCAGATATACGAAACTGGGTTAATTGGAGGAAAAGCGGTTGCTATTGTTTTTGCCAATGATGGAGCAAGACCAGCGGTCAGTGGTGATACCCTCGCCTCTGAGGTTAAAGACGGTCTAACTGAGCTAGTAAATCAACGCCTAACTCCTCTTCAAGAAAAGATTGAAAAAATGATGGTCAGTGCTGATGATTTGTTACAAAATATCAATGATATTTTTGACGACAGAACCAAGGCTCATTTGAGAGGAAGTGTTGCCAGGCTTGACAGTACTTTGGCCAGTATACAAAGACTGTCTTCTTCTGCTGAGAGCATGTTGGCAAGCAATAAGTCCAAGCTGAACAGCGCTTTTGATAATGCCGAAAAATTCACGGAAAATTTAGTAGCTATTTCGGACACTTTAACTGAAGCAGATTTGACGGGAACAATCAATCGCTTGAATCAGTCTCTTGCTTCGGTTAGTGCTTTACTTGAGGACATAGAACAAGGTAAGGGTTCTATGGGCAAAATTTTGAAAGACGAAAAGTTGTATGACAATATTGAAGGGGCAACTGCCCAGTTAGAGGCTCTACTTCAAGACATGAAGTTAAACCCCAAACGATACGTCCATTTTTCCCTTTTTGGCAAACGCCCTAAGTCTTATGATTTTGAAAAAAACAACTACGAAGAGTTAAACCAAAAACAATGATGAACTTTCTGCCAAACGCTATTTTTTTAGCGGTTCTTGTTTCAGGAGTACTTTTTTTCGCTAAGAATGTTGGCAAATTGAAGCGAAACATTGCCTTGGGTAGGGATTTGGAGATCACAGGTTCTAAAAAAGAACATTGGAATAATTTGTTGATGATTGCCCTTGGACAGAGCAAAATGGTTCGACGTCCAGTCTCTGGAATTCTGCATGTTGTGGTCTATTTAGGCTTTATCATCATTAATATTGAAGTGCTTGAAATTGTTATTGACGGCATTTTCGGTTCTCATCGCATTTTTTCGTTTTTAGGAGGCTTGTATGGATTTCTAATAGGCTCTTTCGAAATATTCGCAGTATTAGTCCTGTTGGCTGTTATCGTATTTTGGTGGAGAAGAAATGTTCGACGAATTGCCCGGTTCTTGAATCCAGAAATGAAAGGTTGGCCAAAACAAGATGCCAATTATATTCTTTATTTCGAGGTGGTCTTAATGACTCTTTTCTTGGTCATGAATGCAACGGATTCTTCTTTTCAAGCTATGCAATCAGGCAATACGGTGAGTCAATTTATCGCGCCTTGGTTTGCTGGCTTTTCTGAATCAACCATTCACCTCGTTGAAAGGTCGGCATGGTGGCTTCACATTGTTGGAATATTAGTTTTTCTGAATTACTTATATTACTCTAAGCATCTACACATTCTTTTGGCTTTCCCTAATGTTTATTTTGGATCTGTGACTCCCAAAGGTCAGTTGGACAACATGGAAGCAGTGACCAATGAAGTCAAATTAATGTTAGATCCAACAGCAAATCCTTATGCCGTTCCAAGTGGAGATACTCAGTCAGCACCTGATAAATTTGGAGCTAGCGACGTACAGGATTTGAATTGGCTTCAGTTACTGAACGCTTATTCGTGCACAGAATGCGGCCGTTGCACCTCCGAATGTCCAGCCAATCAAACAGGAAAACTGTTATCCCCGAGAAAAATAATGATGGATACCAGAGACCGACTGCAGGAAGTGGGAGCAAATATAGATGCCAACAACGGAACTTTTCAAGACGATGGCAAACAACTGTTGGGAGACTACATCAGCAAAGAGGAGTTGTGGGCTTGCACCTCATGCAATGCTTGCGTAGAAGCTTGTCCATTAAGCATCAATCCTTTGTCAATTATCATGGACATGAGACGTTACTTGGTCATGGAACAATCTGCGGCTCCTGTTGAATTGAAGAATATGATGAGTAATATTGAAAATAATGGTGCGCCCTGGCCTTACAATCAAATGGACCGAATGAATTGGGCCAATAACGACTAAAAACCGAGTTATGTCAAATGTTTCTGGAGCTGAAGAATTTTTAAGAGAAACTACTCAGGGTGATCACAAAATTAGTCCTGTTTTGCCCGATCATATCAAAAACTATTTGATAGATATTGACGGCACCATTTGTGATGACATACCTAATGAAGAGCCCGAGCGCATGGCTACTGCTAATCTATATCCCGACGCGCTGGAGATTTTAAACCGCTGGTACGAAGACGGTCATTTGATTTGTTTTTTTACATCTAGGACAGAAATGCACCGCGAAGTAACTGAAAGGTGGCTGAAAGAAAACGGATTTAAATACCACAGCTTGTTAATGGGCAAGCCCAGAGGAGGCAATTATCATTGGATAGACAATCATTTGGTGAAAGCTACAAGATTTAAAGGTCAATTCACTGATTTGGTTTCAAAAGAGGTAACTATACAGGTATTTGACGACCAAACAGACTAATATTTTTATGAGCGATGTATTAAAAATACCCACAATGGCCGATTTTCAGGCTCAAGGAAAGCAACCGGAAGTGGTGTTTTGGGTTGGATGTGCTGGAAGTTTTGACGACAGGGCCAAGAAGATCACTAAAGCCTTTGTAAAATTACTCAATCGGGCCAACGTAGAGTTTGCAGTGTTGGGAACGGAAGAGAGTTGTACTGGTGATCCAGCCAAACGTTCGGGCAATGAGTTTTTGTTTCAAATGCAGGCCATGACCAATATTGAAACCATGAATTCTTATGGTGTCAAAAAAGTTGTAACCGCTTGCCCTCACTGTTTTAATACCATTAAAAATGAATATCCATCGCTTGGCGGCAGCTATGATGTGATGCATCACACCCAGTTTTTAAAATCCTTACTAGAAGATGGTCGTCTCAAAGTCGAGTCTGGACAATTTAAAGGCAAGCGCATTACTTTTCATGACCCCTGTTATTTAGGTAGGGCCAATAACGTTTATGAGGCGCCAAGACTGTTGTTAGAAAAACTCGAGGCAGAACTTGTTGAAATGAAGCGCAGCCGAAAAAACGGATTGTGTTGTGGTGCTGGAGGTGCCCAAATGTTCAAAGAAGCAGAAAAGGGCAATAAAGAAATTAACATCGAAAGAACGGAAGAGGCAATAGGAACCAAAGCAAATATTATTGCTGCGGGTTGTCCGTTTTGCAATACCATGTTGACCGATGGGGTTAAACACAAAGAACAGGAAGCCAAAGTCCATGTCATGGATATCGCCGAAATGATTGCTCAAGCAGCTGATCTATAAAATCAAAACTATGCTAGTCCCTTTTGAAGAACTTTCTGAAACCTCGCGTGTGTGGATTTACCAGTGCAACAGAACGCTGTCTACCGATGAGATTGAAATCGTTCGATCCGAGCTAGATTTGTTTTTAGATCAGTGGACTGCACATGGGGCTCAACTCAAAGCAGGCTATGAATTGCCTTATAGTCGATTTATTGTTTTGGCGCTCGATCAGTCTGAAACTGGGGCAAGTGGTTGCTCCATCGATGCCTCGGTTCGATTCATACAAAATTTAGAACAACGTTTTGGAGTGGATTTGCTCGACAAGATGAACGTGTCCTACAAGCAAGGAGAATTTGTGGCCTATAAAACACTTTTAGATTTCAAACAAATGGCCAAAGACAAGGCGGTTTCGAAGTCAACCATTGTGTTTAATAATCTCGTCAACAATATCGCAGAATACAGATCCGATTGGGAAGTCCCTGCTGAAGAAAGTTGGCACAGTCGTTTTATGAGCAAATCATGATTTTAAAGAAAAATAGTTTATTGTTATTCGCGGCTTGGCTGAATGTCTGTTTTTCAGTAGTCGCTCAGGTTGACCCATTATTGGCAAGCAATGAACGGGATCAAACCCAATGGGTTGATAGTGTCTACTCGAGTATGAGTTTGGACCAAAAAATCGGTCAATTGTTTATGGTTCAGGTTTTTTCAAACCAAACGCCAAAGGATGCCCTGTTCAACGAAAATTTAATCAAGTCAACTCAACTGGGGGGAATTATATTTTCTAAAGGAGATCCAATCAGACAAGCCGAGTTGACCAACAAATATCAAACCCTTACCAATCTTCCTTTGTTGATTGCCATGGATGCAGAATGGGGTTTGGCCATGCGATTAGATCAAACCCATGCCTTCTCATTTAACATGACTTTGGGGGCTGTTCGCGATAATGATTTGATCTATGAGGTTGGAAAGCAAATTGGAGAACATTGCAAAAGGCTAGGGGTTCACGTCAATTTTGCTCCGGTAGTTGATATCAATACGAATCCTGACAATCCAATTATTGGCTCAAGAGCTTTTGGGTCGGACAAGGACTTGGTGATTGAAAAGTCCTCGTTTTTTTTGAAAGGTTTACAATCGCAGAATTTACTGACCACAGCAAAGCACTTTCCAGGTCACGGGGATACTGATCAAGACTCCCACAAAACACTACCAACCATAGATTTTCCCCTCAATAGGATTATAGATGTTGAATTGGCGCCTTATCGTTCTCTGATCGATCAAGGATTGAACGGGGTAATGGTAGCCCACCTCAATGTGCCTGCCATCACAGGACAAGATGGTTTGCCCTCCTCTTTGTCTTCTGAGGTAGTGACTTCCATGCTTAAGGATGAAATGGGGTTTGAAGGATTAATTTTCTCGGATGCCTTGAGCATGAAAGGTGTGGCCAATTACGAAGAACCGGGAGAAGTGGATTTACAGGCGTTCTTGGCGGGCAATGACGTGTTGTTGATGGCCGAAAACGTCCCAAAAGCAATAGTATTGTTTAAAAAAGCCTACCAGTCGGGGCAATTATCCGAAGATCGTTTGTGTTATTCTGTCAAGAAAATATTGAAGGCTAAATTCAAAGTAGGACTCAATGATTTCAAGCCTATTTCAACCAATCATTTGATTGAGGACTTGAATCAATTAAAGAACGAAGCGCTGAACGAAAAAGTGATGGAAGCGGCTTTGACCGTATTGGCCAATAAAGATAACATCTTACCTGTTCGCGATTTAGAACTTGAACGGTTGGCCTTTGTGCAACTTGGTAATGGCGATTCAAGTACCTTTTTAACAACATTAAAGAAGTACGCTAGCATTACCGAATTCAAAAACAGCAATCTGGATGAATTAAATCAACAATTGAAACAGTTCAGCACAGTGGTGATCGGATTTCATAAGCCCAGCACCAGTCCTTTCCTGTCCTATAAAATGACTACTGCCGAATTGGTAGAGCTTGAAGAATTGTCCAGAAATCATAAAGTTATTTTTTCTGTATTTGCTAACCCATATGTGCTCAAACAGTTAAAAACCATTAAAAATATCGAAGGAATTATACTGGCCTACGAAAACAGCGACGCGGCTCAATCGCAAGCTGCTCAACTTATTTTTGGTGCTTCTAAGGCCAGAGGCCATATTCCAGTGACTATTGAGGGTATTTTTGAGGAAGGAGATGGTTTGAAAACGGTGTCGTTAAAGCGCCTGGGTTACACCAACCCCCTTAATGTGGGACTAGACGATACCGTCCTTCAAAAAATTGACTCCATTGCTGAGTACGCCATCAGTCAAAAAATGGTACCTGGTGCTCAAATTTTGGTCGGAAAAAACGGCAAAGTAGTTTACGAGAAGTCTTTTGGATATCATACCTACGACAACAGTGAAAAGGTTGATTTAGAAGACATTTATGATTTGGCATCAATAACAAAGATATTAGGAACATTACCTTTGGTTATCGAAATGGAAGACAATGGTGTTTTTCATTTGGATGACACGCTAGCAGACATAATGCCTCAATACCGAGGAAGCAATAAGGCTGGGATAGACATGCGCCATTTGTTGTCTCACAATGCTGGACTTCAATCTTGGATTCCTTTTTACAAGGAAACCTTAGATACTGTGACCAAGTTGCCCATTCCTGAATATTTCTCAAATAGAAAAGATGCTACGCACCAACTTCATGTCGCCAAAGATCTTTTCTTAATGTCAAGTTTTAAGGACAGTATCTCCAATTGGATATTGAACAGTCCTTTGAGAGATACAACCGATTACAAATACAGCGACCTGACCTTTCTTTTGCTTCAGGAGTATGTTGAAGGAGCCTATGGCCAAGGTCTCGATGAGTTAGTTCAAAGACACTTTCTAAGGCCCATGGGAGCCAATCATGCGGGGTACTTGCCTCTAGATTGGTATGACATCAATGCAATTGTTCCAACGGAAATCGACAGTTATTTCAGATTTCGAGAAATAAGAGGATTTGTTCACGATCCTGGAGCTGCCATGTTGGGTGGTGTCGCTGGACACGCAGGACTGTTTGCTAACGCCAATGACGTGGCCAAGATGATGCAAATGTATCTTCAAAAGGGATTTTATGGCGGAAAACGCTTTTTTAGTGAAGCCTCTTTCGATCGTTTTAACACTTGTTATTTTTGCAATGACAACAACAGACGAGGTCTAGGCTTTGACAAGCCGCAGCTTGAGGAGTCAGGACCCACCTGCAATTGCGTGTCCATGATGAGCTTTGGTCATTCTGGATACACAGGAACGTTTACTTGGGCCGATCCAGAGGAGGAAATAATTTATGTATTTTTATCGAACCGCACTTATCCCGATGATAAGAGTAGCGATTTGGTGAAATACAACATACGGTCGGAAATTCAAAAAGTTATTTATGACGCAATTCGGGATTAATAACCGACCAAATTAACCTTATGAAAATAGGAATTGTTTGTTATCCTACCTTCGGAGGTAGTGGAGTGGTAGCGACCGAGTTGGGTTTGGCCATGTCTCGAAAAGGACATGAAGTCCATTTCGTAACTTACAGTCAACCAGTGAGATTGGATTTGTTGAGCCCAAATGTACACTTTCACGAAGTTCATGTCCCTGACTATGCGCTATTTCACTATCAGCCTTATGAATTGGCTCTTTCAAGTCGACTGGTCAATGTCATCAAAACCTATGGCATCGATGTGCTGCATGTTCACTATGCCATACCTCATGCCTACGCCGCTTATATGACCAAGAAAATGCTGGAAGATATGGGGATTAAATTGCCCATAGTCACCACCTTACATGGTACAGACATTACTTTGGTGGGAAGCCATCCTTTCTACAAAGCTGCGGTAACCTTTAGCATCAACCAGTCGGATGTTGTGACAACCGTTTCTGAAAGTTTGAAAAGAGATACTAAAAAATTGTTCAACATTCAAAAAGACATTAAGGTTATTCCAAATTTTATCGATCTAAAAACTCACGTCAATCCGAAAAAATGCGAGAGACATGTGTTAGCAGAACCCCATGAGCGAATCGTTTCGCATATCAGTAATTTCAGGCCTGTCAAGCGCATTGCTGATGTGATTAACATATTTAAAAAAATCAGAGATAGACTGCCAGCTAAATTGATTATGGTTGGAGATGGACCTGAGAAAGAAGCAGCAGAAATGCAGGTGGCCGAATATGGCTTGATTAACGACGTAGTTTTTTTAGGAAACAGCAGAGAAATCAATCAAGTGCTATGCTACAGCGACTTATTTTTACTGCCATCTGAAGCCGAGAGTTTTGGCTTAGCGGCCCTAGAGGCTATGGCGTTTGGCGTTCCCGTTGTTTCTTCCGATACTGGAGGCTTGCCAGAGCTGAACCTCCAGGGTGAAACAGGATTTTTATGTCCTATAGGGGATGTTAATTCAATGGCTGAACAGTCCATCCAAATTTTATTGGAAGACCATACTTTAGAAAATTTTAAAAAAAACGCCAAAAAACAATCCTTGCGTTATGACATTCAAGACATTATGCCCTTGTATGAAGCTGCCTATGAAGAGGCCATTCAATTGGTTCGCTAGTTTCTGTTGTAAATAAGCGGTTTGTTTTTTGTAAATTTGACCATATGGCGGGCAACACTTTTGGAACTATTTTTCAACTCACCACTTTCGGAGAGTCACATGGGCCTGCCATTGGAGGCATAATCGATGGCTGTCCAGCTGGCATTGCGCTGAATTTTGAGGCCATTCAACATGATTTAAACCGACGTCGACCTGGTCAATCCAAGATTGTGACGGCTCGGAAAGAAGAAGACGAAGTGATTTGGCTTTCAGGTCTTTTCGAAGGAAAAACCACAGGGACACCAATCGGATTTCAAATTCTCAATAAAGACCAAAAATCAAAGGATTACAGTCATATTCAATCGGCCTACCGGCCAAGTCATGCCGACATGACTTATGACAAAAAGTACGGCATAAGAGACTACCGTGGTGGTGGACGCAGTTCGGCCCGAGAAACAGCCTGTCGAGTAGTTGCTGGTGCAGTAGCGAAACAAGTCTGTTCGAACATTCGTTTTAACGCCTACACTTCTGCAGTAGGAAATATTGAATTAAAAGTTCCATTAGAACAACTCGATTTTGAATTGTCAGAGACCAACGATGTGAGATGTCCGGATCCAAAAACCGCCACTCAAATGGTAAATTTGATTAGCGAAGTAAAGAAAAGTGGAGATACAATTGGGGGAGTGGTGAGCTGTGTCATCTCTAACGTTCCTGTTGGTTTGGGAGAGCCTGTTTTTCAAAAACTGCACGCTGAACTTGGAAAAGCCATGCTGTCCATTAATGCGGTTAAAGGGTTTGAGTACGGCAGTGGATTTGCTGGAACTCAAATGCGAGGGTCTGAACACAATGATGCCTTTCAATCGAATGGAAGAACAACAACCAATCATTCGGGCGGTATTCAAGGCGGTATCAGTAATGGCATGGATATTTACTTTAGGGTGGCCTTCAAACCAGTAGCTACCATCATGAAGACTCAAGACAGCATTGATCAGGGGGGAGCCAAAGTAAGTGTTACAGGAAAGGGGAGACATGATCCCTGTGTAGTACCGCGAGCGGTACCCATCGTAGAAGCAATGGCGGCTTTGGTGATGGCGGATTTTTACTTGCGTCAGAAGATTCAGACTGTTCGTTAGTCATAATAAGACATTAAAATAAACCTAAATTGTAGACATGAAAAAATGGCCCTTACATTGGAAAATTTTACTCGGAATGGTTCTGGGTATTGGATTTGGAATTGCTTTAATACAGATAGATGGAGGGGTTGATTTTTCAACAAAATTCATCAAACCCTTTGGAGTAATTTTTATTAAGCTCCTCAAATTGATTGCTATACCTCTGATTGTAGCCTCATTGATCAAGGGTATCTCAGATTTAAAAAACATTTCAAAGTTCCGAAATATCGGTTTGAGAACGATTGTAACCTACGTAGTTACAACGGTGATTGCCATTTCTATAGGATTGATATTGGTGAATTTGCTCAAGCCAGGAGAGGGGATTGACAAGGCAACCATTGACACGCTCACAGCGACCTACGCCAACGACTCTGGGGTTCAGTCCAAAATATCTGAAGCCAACAGGCAGCAGTCGAGTGGACCATTGCAATTTATTGAAGACATGGTGCCTGACAATGCCATTGGAGCGATGAGTGACAACTCCTTGATGTTACAGGTTATCTTGTTCACCATTTTCCTCGGTATTTCCATGCTTTTGGTCGGTGAGCAACAAGCCAAGCCTTTAAAAAAGATATTCGATTCTCTCAATGCGGTGGTGCTCAAAATGGTGGATTTAATCATGCTTTCTGCACCATATGCGGTTTTTGCCTTATTGGCCAATGTTGTGGTGTCTAGCGACAATCCAGACTTACTTTTAGCCTTGCTAAAATATGCTGTGGTTGTGCTGATAGGATTAGTTTTGATGGTGTCCTTTTATTCTTTTGTCATTTTTGTTTATGTTAAAAAAAGTCCATTTTGGTTTTTGTCAGGAATTAGTCCCGCTCAGTTGTTGGCTTTTTCAACCAGTAGCAGCGCTGCTACTTTGCCAGTTACCATGGAGCGCGTGGAAGAACACCTGGGAGTCGATAAAGAAGTTTCCAGTTTTGTTTTGCCAGTTGGTGCTACAATCAATATGGATGGAACCAGCTTGTATCAAGCCGTAGCCGCTGTTTTTATTTCTCAAGCTTTAGGCTTTGACTTGGATTTTGCTGATCAGCTGACTATTGTGGTCACTGCCTTGTTGGCCTCAATAGGTAGTGCTGCTGTTCCCGGTGCGGGAATGGTGATGTTGGTTATCGTTCTTGAGTCCATTGGCTTCCCAGCAGATAAATTGGCTATTGGTCTGGCCTTAATTTTTGCAGTGGACCGACCCCTAGACATGTGCCGCACTGTTGTTAATGTGACTGGAGATGCAGCCGTTTCCATGTTTGTAGCCAAGTCAGTTGGTAAATTAGGAGAGCCTAAAGTCGAAAATTGGGATGACAATTATCAAGAAGTCAAGTAAAACTACAAGAATCGACCTCTTTCTTCTGAACTAGGGATTCTACATTCTTGTTTCTGACCAAAAATTTTAAATCGATTTTTGGCGATACAATCGTAGAACAGATCGTTTATTTTTCTGGGCAAAATCCGACCAATTGAAATGCTTTTCCAGACACCGCCCAAAATGTCGGCGATTTCAAACACAGTCTCAGATTTCTGGAATATCTTTTTCTCATTTTGATCGTATAAAACTACGGAATCGCCACTTATATTTGACACCAGAGAATTTGACAGTGAGTGAAGATGGACCTGTTGAATGGGGCAAAATTTAATCTGTTGTTGCTTGTCTCGCTTGATGATAAAATTGACCAGATAGTTGCACAAATTGCAATGTCCGTCGAAAAACAAAATGTAGGACTTCACCTTTTAAATAGTTTTACCAGCTCCAATTGTTCTAAAGAAACCTTGGTGGTGAAGGCCCCATAATTGATCAATGCCTTTCCTTTCTCAACGGATTCAATGGTACCAACAGCCTTGCCATTAAATAATCTGACTTCATCCCCAATATGTAAAACAGGTTTTGGTTTCTCAACGACTTTTTTGACTTGCTTTTGCTTACTTTCTCTAATGGTTTTAATCTTATCTTGAACTTCCTTGCTAATTTCGGCGATGGGCTTCTTTTGATCTAAAGATTTTGCGGCTTGAGAACTTTTCTTTTTAGCATTCTCAGTTTCGACCAATTGCATGATTTCAGACATCAATTGCTTTTTGAGTTTGTGTTTACCATAACGTTCTCCAATTTGACTGATTTTCTGACCGAGGTGAATCAATCGCTGGTTGTAATCGTATAATTCTTGATAACTCTCCAGTTTTTTTTGAATTTTGGCGTTTGTTTCAGCCATTTTATCGGATTCCTTAGATTTTTTCTGCTGCTCTGTTTCTAGAGATTTAGAAATTTTCTCCATCTTTTCTCGCTCCTTTTGCAACTTGACAATTGTTTTGTCGAATCTGATTTTACCGCTTTCAATTTTCTTTTTTGCCTTGTTAATTAAACTAAAAGGGATACCGTTTTTTTGAGCTACCTCAAAAGTGAAAGAACTTCCTGCTTGTCCAATAATCAGTTTGTATCTGGGCTCAAGGGTTTGTTCATCGAATTGCATGTTGGCATTGACCAAATTGGGCAATTCATTGGCCAAGAGCTTCAGATTGGCATAGTGGGTGGTAATCAACCCCATTGCTTGGCGTTCGTTGAACTCTTCCAAAAAGGCTTCTGCCAAAGCACCTCCCAATTCAGGATCGGAGCCTGTTCCAAATTCATCGATCAGAAACAAGGTTTTAGGATTGCATTTGTTCAAAAACTGTCGCATTTGTTTCAAACGATAACTGTAAGTGCTCAAATGATTCTCGATGGACTGATTGTCCCCAATGTCACTAAGAATACGTTCGAAAAAACACATGGAACTGCCTTCCTTTACCGGAACCAGAAATCCACTCTGCAACATGAGCTGAAGTAGTCCAACGGTTTTGAGTGTTATACTTTTACCACCAGCATTTGGTCCCGAAATCACAATTACCCGATGCTCCTGATTCATACGAATAGTCTGAGGGTAGGTGGTTAGCCCCTCCTTCAAATTCGATAAATAGAGGAGTGGATGGTAGGCATCAATCATTTCCACTGTTCTAGATTCAGAGATACTCGGTAGCACGGCATTGAGTGCTAGAGCCAATTTGGCCTTCGCTGACACCAAGTCGATGTCGGTCAGGAAAAATTGAAATTGTCTGAGTTCTGGGGCAAAAGTGCGCATTACGGCAGTCAGCGTCTTGAGCAATCTGATGACTTCCTCTTGTTCCTCGAACTGCAAATTTTGCAATTCCCGATGCATGAGAAAGGTAGACTCTGGCTCCATATAGACGATGCTCCCAGTCTTGCTGCTCCCCAATATACTGCCCTTGATTTTTTTGCGATACATGGCTTTAACAGCGAGTACGCGCCTGTTGTCCACTACGGTTTCACGGATATCGTCCAAAAAGTCTAGTTTTTGATAGTGGTCAAGTGCTTTGGCAAAGCTTGTGTTAATCTTGCCTTGGATCGATCTGATGTCACGACGCAATTGAGATAACAATGCGCTGGCATTGTCTTTGACGAAGCCAAATTTATCAATGACTGCATATACTTCAAGTCCAATGGTTTTATTTGGCTCCATCAGTGAAGCATCCTCATGTAGGGAAGGGTAGTAGTCTTTAAATTTTTTAAAAAACAGAATTAAAACATTCGCAGTTTCAGCCAAACTTGCCATATTTCTGAAATCGGCAATCTCGAGGTAGGTGTTCTCTATGGACATCATCCTTAACGCTTTGTTGATGTCTTCAAAACCATGATTAGGTATAGTGTTCTCGTTGTCGTAACTCGAACGGTACTCGTTGACCTTATTTAATGCATGAGAAACATCCGAAACAAGAGCCATTGGACTGATCTCCTTAACCGCAGTTCGCCCCATAACTGTGACACAGTATGCTGCACACAATTGCCTGATGTGATCAAACTCTAAGTCTTTAAGCGTTCCTGCGCTTACATGCACCATACAACTTGGATTTGGGCAAAGTTAAGCATTAATACAGATAGTGAATAGAGGTGATTTTTTTTCCTACATTTATACTGCCTAATTTCAAAACCTACAATTATGTCAACTTCACAATTAAAATTTTATGCGATAATAGCCTCTGTGCTTTGTGTAGCCGGTGGTTTGGTCACTATCTTGTCTTCGCAAGAAATCATCCATGATGATTACCTTTGGGCGGGTATTGGATTGTATTGCATTGGTAAAGGAATTTTTGTTGGACCAATGCTGATGTCTCAGGCAAAATCCTAGCGCAAGCCCCGATAGTTTTGTTATTTTTGTGGCATGTCGAACAGGTTCCAATATCCGCAAAACGATTGGTCAGAATTTCTAAGCCACAAACTGGCAGAGCCTCAATTTGAAAGGCTCTGCCAGTTTGTACCCTCTGCTTACAGTGCGTCCACTTGTTATCCAAACTTCCCTCACATTTTTGAGGCTTTTGCACAATGCAGTTATGAAAAAACCAAAGTTATTGTAGTTGGTCAAGACCCCTACCATGGCGAGGGTCAAGCCAACGGGTTGTGTTTTTCGGTCCAAGATGGAATTCCTCACCCACCTTCTCTTAGGAATATTTTTAAAGAATTGGAATCAGATGTCTTGAAGGTGTATCCCGACTCTGGAGATTTAAGTCCATGGGCTAAGCAAGGCGTATTACTACTAAACGCGGTCTTAACAGTAGAGGACGGGAAGCCTGGAAGCCATCAAAATCAAGGCTGGGAATCATTTACCGATGCGGTGATTGAACGCATCAGTCGTCAAAAAACAGGAATGGTTTTTTTACTTTGGGGTGGATACGCCCAAAAAAAAGGAAGATTTATAGACCGATCCAAGCATGTTGTTCTTGAATGCGGTCATCCTTCACCTTTGAGTGCCAATAGAGGCTATTGGTTTGGCAACAAGCATTTCAGTCAAGTTAATAATCATCTGAAAAAGCAGGGCAAAGATCCTATAAGGTGGTAATGACTTGGAGCGTTTTCTCAATAAGTGCATCTATGGTTCGATCAGGATTGGAGCTAAATTCCCCATTCTCACGATTGGCTAAAATAGCGTTTAAAGAAATAGCACGATGGCCCAAAAGTTCTGAAAGTCCGTAAATGACAGCTGTTTCCATTTCTAGATTTGTTAACCGAAGCCCTTGGAATTCAAAACTTTGGAGATCTTCGTAAAAATGGGGGAGTTGGCTTTTAAGTCTGATTTCTCGCCCTTGAGGCCCATAGAAGCCGTCAGCGGTAACCGATATACCTTGAAAATCCATTTCAGGACCAAATGAGGATAACAAATCAGTGTTGCCCTGTATCAAAATAGGGTCAGCAAGCCCCCCTGGAAGTCGGCGATGTGCCTTCAAAGCGCTTTCAAACACTAAATCTCCTTTCAATCCGACGTAAGACCTTAATAATCCGCCCAAATGCAGACCGTGTGTGGAGACCAAATGACTGTCCACATTGATGTCAGCCTGTATGGCGCCTGAGGTTCCGATGCGAACTATATCTAATCTGGTGTGAAAATCAGAGATTTCCCCTGTTGTTAGATTGAGGTTAAACAGAGCGTCAAGTTCGTTCAGTACAATGTCTATATTTCCAGCACCGATTCCAGTCGAAATGACGCTGACGCGATGGTTTTTAAAAATACCAGTATGGGTAATAAATTCTCTTTTTTGACACCGTTCATCAATCCGATCGAAATGAGATGACACCCTCGTAACTCGATCAGGATCGCCGACAAAGATGATTTTGGCAGCCACTTGCTCTGGACGCGTGTTGAGGTGGTAAATACTGCCATCCGGATTTAAAATAAGTTCGGCTTTTGTCATAATTCTTAAGTTTAACCACCGACTCTTTTAACATTGAATCCCAATGATTTAAGAAAATTCATAACCTCATCTCTGTCACCAGTTTGAAGCAGTATCTTTTCGTCTTTCGCACTAGCGCCTACATGAAATTTTTTCTGTAATCTTTGCGTTAATTTTTTGAAATCTGAGGACGCGCCGTTATAGTTTTCTAGTAATGTTATTGGCTTTCCTTTCCGCTTTTCATATTTACAGAAAACAGGTTCTTCCTGCATCCAGAAATCGATTTGATCACTGTCAGTTTCTTCTTTTTCCTCTGCTTGATGGTTTGGAAAAAGATGACGCAGTTGGTCTTGCAAATCCATGGTTTATTTTTTCTTTAAACCCAATTCAATCAATCTTTCTTCTAGGAATTCGCCAGCAGTGATGTCTTCAAACCCTTTGGGATGATCTGCATCAATCCATTGCTCCAAAACGTTTAGCGACATTTCGCTGATGGGATGCATAAAGAATGGAACGGAATAACGCGAGTTGCCCCATTCGGCTTGAGGAGGGTTAACTACCCTGTGTATAGTAGACTTGAGCTTGTTGTTGGTGTGTCTTGACAACATGTCGCCAACATTGATCATCAATTGATCGGGAGCGGCGATCGCGTCAATCCAATCGCCCTGCCTATTCTGAACTTGAAGACCTCGGCCATGAGCACCCATCAGTAAGGTGATTAAGTTGATATCACCGTGAGCTGCTGCTCTGACCGCATCATCTGGAGCCTCGGTAATTGGCGGATAGTGAATAGGCCTCAAAATGCTATTGCCATTGTGAATGAAATCGTCAAAATAAGTCTCTTCTAATTTGAGATAGAGCGCCAGGGCTCTCAAAACAAATTTGGCCGTCAATTCGAGCTTTTGATAAACCTCTTTCCCAACTGCATTGAATTCGGGTAATTCTTTGACCAAAACATTTAAGGGATATTCTTTGGCTCGAATTGGATCGTCTTCGACATACTGCCCAAAGTGAAAGAACTCCTTGAGATCTCCCACGTTCCGACCTTTTGCACTTTCTTTTCCAAAAGAAACGTAACCACGTTGCCCTGACAACCCTTCAATTTCGTAGGATTTCTTGGTTTCGAGCGGCAAGTCAAAAAAGGATTGAATTTGCTCATAAAGTTGATCGACCAGTTCATCCTCCAAAAAGTGACCGCTTAATGCTACAAAGCCAATTTCTTCGAATGAAGAACCAATGGCATTAACAAAGGCTTGTTTTTCAACGGGATCATCAGTCAGAAAATCATTTAAATCTACACTTGGAATTTCGCTCATTTTTAGGTTATTTGATTTTCAAATATACTAAAAATCACTCTGCTAGAATATTCACTCAAACTCCTCCTTTTTTTATATTTTTGAGGGGTTAGCGAAAAGATATGTCAAAACAGTCCGAACCTTTGCATTTGCTAGATTTTAGCAAATTTTCAGTGATACAATCTGAACAACTCTATTTGTATCGCAATTTGCTTTTTCCTCGACTGATAGAAGAAAAGATGTTAGTCCTTTTACGTCAAGGAAAGGTTTCTAAATGGTTTTCGGGAATTGGGCAAGAAGCCATTTCTGTTGGAGTTACCGCAGCGCTTAAGTCGACTGACTACATTTTGCCTATGCATCGCAATCTTGGCGTTTTCACAACTCGTGAGGTGCCATTGTACCGCTTGTTCTGCCAATGGCAAGGAAAGCCTGATGGCTTTACCAAAGGAAGGGACCGTTCTTTTCACTTTGGGACCCAAGATTACAATTTGGTGGGTATGATTTCGCATTTAGGTCCGCAACTTGGGGTAGCCAATGGCATCGCATTAGCAGATATTTTAAAAAACAACCAAGGTGTAACTGCTGTATTTTCAGGAGATGGGGGTACGAGTGAAGGTGATTTTCACGAGGCATTGAATGTCGCCTCAGTTTGGAAATTGCCAGTGTTGTTTTGTATTGAAAACAACGCCTACGGCTTGTCTACTCCAACCAATGAACAATACAACTGCAAGGATATAGCCGATCGTGCCATTGGTTATGGCATGAGGTCATTGATTCTTGATGGAAACAATATTCTGGAGGTTTACACAGCAATCAAAACATTAGCAGAAGAACTTAGGGTAAATCCAGAGCCTATTTTGATCGAGTTCAAAACTTTTCGCATGCGCGGTCATGAGGAGGCCAGCGGCACCAAATACGTTCCTCAAGAATTGATGGATGAATGGGCTGCCAAGGATCCGCTGATTAATTTTGAGAAATATTTGATTGACAAGAAAATGATTACTGCTCAAGAAATTGAGGTTATGTCAACTGAAATCAAAGAGCAAATAGATCAAGCACTTCAGGAGGCTTTTGCGGCTGAAAATATTACAGCTGATGCAGAGAAAGAGCTCAGTGATTGCTATGCCCCATTTGATTACGTTCCAGTTTTACCTGATGGAAAAACTAAAGAACTACGTTTTATTGATGCCATTTCGGAGGGCCTAAGGCAATCTATGGAAAGACACAGTGACTTGGTTTTAATGGGTCAAGACATTGCGGAGTATGGTGGAGTTTTTAAAATATCAGAAGGCTATGTTGAACAGTTTGGCAAAGCAAGAGTGCGTAATACACCTATTTGCGAGTCGGGTATAGTGGAAGCAGCAATGGGTCTGTCTATCGGCGGCATCAAAAGTGTCGTGGAAATGCAATTTGCCGATTTTGTGACTTCTGGATTCAATCCAGTTGTGAATTATTTGGCTAAGGTCCATTACCGATGGGGACAAGAAGCTGATGTGGTTGTTAGAATGCCCTGTGGTGGCGGAGTAGCGGCTGGACCCTTTCATTCTCAAACTAACGAGGCTTGGTTCACTAAAACTCCTGGACTTAAGGTGGTTTATCCCGCATTTCCTTATGATGCTAAGGGACTACTTGCAACCGCTATTAACGATCCCAATCCGGTGATGTTTTTTGAACACAAGGCGCTTTACCGCAGTGTCAGACAAGAAGTTCCTGAAGAATATTACACCCTACCTTTCGGAGAGGCTGTCCTGCGACAAAAAGGGGATCAAGTGACTATTGTGTCCTATGGTGCTGCAGTCCATTGGGCTATAGCGGCCTTGAAAGATATGCCCCACGTTTCTGCAGATTTGATCGATTTGAATACCCTGCAACCTTTAGATACCGCAACCATCTTCGAATCCGTAAAAAAAACAGGACGAGTCATAATTTTCCACGAAGACACCATGTTTGGTGGAATAGGGGCGGACATCTCAGCTCTGGTGACAGAGCATTGCTTTGAATTCCTTGACGCACCAGTCAAGCGAGTGGCCTCTTTAGAAACACCAGTTCCATTTAACCCAATCCTGGAAGAGCTATTCATGCCTCAAAAAAGATTTGGTCAGGTCTTAAAAGATGTGTTGGCCTATTGAGTTATCTCAAATAATGCTTTGACTTCGCATTTCGGGCAAACAGGACTAATAATAGGGCAATGACAAAAACAATGATTGGCATTGTGCTAAACTCTGCGGTCATTGAAACATCGTTTTGTACCACAAAATCGTAATAGGTCATTGCAAGTACTGCGAGAAAAGAAATGAGGAGCAGAGATAGAGCCAATTTTCTTCGCAGAACAAGTACTAAACTCCCTAGGGCTCCTGCAAAGACAGCAATTCCAAAAGCGTAAGTAAACCAACTTGGAGCGTGGTGCATAAAATTTTGGATGTCTTGAGGATATTCCGCCAGCATTTCTTCTGTCATGGACATTTCAACAAAAAATTGAAATACGCCAAAGGAGTTCCATAGTAGTGCTAAAATGCTGACGATCCAAAAAAGTTTAGAAGGGTTGTGTGTAGGTTCCATAAAATGAAGTGTTTAAAATCAATTCTAAATTAGAAAAATTATAATCGCTATCGAATAGCCGCTCTAATTTTTTCTTTCAGGTAGACTCCAGTGGCTGAATTATCTTGATGTGCTACCTCCATAGGACTGCCACTGCAGACGACATAACCACCATTTTCGCCACCTTCGGGACCTAAGTCAATGATGTAATCAGCGCATTTGATTAGATCTAAATTATGCTCCACTACGATAACGGAATGCCCATTGTCAATTAAGGCGTCGAAGGATTTGAGCAATTTTTGAATATCGTGAAAATGAAGTCCAGTAGTCGGCTCATCAAAAATAAACAGATGTGAATCGGATTGTTGTCCTTTACCCAAAAAGGAAGCCAATTTGATGCGTTGCGCCTCTCCTCCAGAGAGCGTTGAAGAACTTTGACCGAGAGTGACGTAACCTAGGCCAACTTCTTGTAGAGGTAGTAATCTGTTTTTGATTTTAGTTTCTCTATGTTCTTCAAAAAAAGAAATAGCGTCGTCTATGGTCATGTCCAATACATCTGTGATGGATTTGCCTATGAACTGGACATCCAGTACTTCTTTTTTAAACCGCTGACCTTTGCAAACTTCGCATTCTAACTGCACATCTGCCATGAATTGCATTTCGATAGTGACACTTCCTTCGCCTTTGCAATTGTCACATCGTCCTCCATCAACATTAAAAGAAAAGTGTTTTGTGGCAAATTTTCTCTGCTTGCTGAGCGGTTGACGGGCGTACAACGATCTGATGTCATCATATGCCTTGATATAGGTGACAGGATTTGACCTTGAAGATCGTCCAATGGGGTTTTGATTGACGAACTCCACTTGTTTGATATGCGAAAACGAACCACTTAAAGAAGTGTGTTCTCCCGGCTTTTCGCCATAGCCTCCTAATGCTATTTGCAGAGCAGGATACAATATTTTTCTGACCAAGGTGCTCTTGCCCGAACCTGACACGCCCGTGACAACAGTCAAGCAATTGAGCGGAAAGACCACGTCAATATTTTTTAAATTGTGAACGCGCGCGCCTTCTAAGGATATATGGGCGCCGTCCACGGAGCGCCAAGCGCGCGATTCAATGACCCTTGTCCCATTGAGATATTGAGCTGTCAGAGAATTGGAAGCCATTAACTGTTCCAAATTGCCTTGTGAAACTACTTCTCCTCCAAATGTCCCCGCCTCTGGGCCAATGTCAATGATCGCATCGGCCTGACGTATGATATCTTCGTCGTGCTCTACTACGATCACTGTGTTTCCAATATCCCGGAGTTCTTTTAAAACCTCAATCAGTTTTTGAGAATCTTTAGGATGTAATCCAATGCTAGGCTCATCAAGGATGTACATTGACCCAACCAAGCTGCTGCCTAATGCTGTTGCTAAATTGATGCGTTGACTTTCACCTCCAGACAGACTGTTCGATTTCCGATTTAAGGTGAGGTAGTTGAGTCCTACCTTAGATAGAAAACTTAGTCGAGACCTTATTTCATGCAACAAACGCTTGGCAATGTCTTGATGGTGTGGGTCTAATTGAAGCTCATTAAAAAAAACAATCAAACGGTCTACAGGCAAAAGGACTAGTTCAGGCAAACTCTTTCCACCAACCTTAACCGCATTGGCCTCAACTCTGAGGCGCGTGCCTTGGCAGGATTGGCAAACGGTTTTGCCTCGAAATCTGCTCAGCATGACTCGATTTTGAATTTTGTAGACCTTTGATTCCAAATAGTCAAAAAAGGAATTTATCCCCTTAAAGGTTTTGTTACCCTCCCAAAGCAATTTTTTTTGTTCAGGCGTTAATTTGTAATATGGTCGATGAATAGGAAAATCGTTGGCCTCGGCCTGAGCAATCAATTTATTTTTATATTTTTTCATGCTGTCGCTTCGCCAAGGCACAATGGCATCATCGAACACCGAAAGACTGGTGTTTGGCACCACTAGAGATTCATCTATGCCAATGACGTCGCCGTAACCTTCGCAGACGGGACAAGCCCCGTAAGGATTGTTAAAACTGAACAAATGGACGTTCGGCTCCAAGAAGGTGACCCCATCCGATTCAAAAAAATTACTGAACTGATGACTCGTTTGGTCTTCTAAATTTTCAACAATGCACCGCCCTTTGCCTTCATAGAAGGCCATGTCAACCGCATCTGCCAAACGATTGAGAAAATTTTCATCATTTTGAACGACAATTCGGTCGATTACAATAAACCATTCGCCCTTGGGGGACTCCATTTGCAATGCCTCTTCAATTCTTACGATTTCGTTGTTGTGCTTGAGTCGCGAGAATCCTAATTGCTGAAGGACCTTAAATTTATCTTCTAACTTTCGGTCTTCCTCTAAAATAATTTTTGACAGCAAAAGGAGTTTAGTTGATTCTTTTGCGGATTTGACAAAGTCAACAACATCCGAAACACTGTCTTTTTGAACAACCTTTCCCGTTTCGGGAGACACAGTAACCCCAATTCTGGCAAAAAGTAATTTCAGATAATCGTAAATTTCAGTCGAAGTGCCAACCGTCGATCTAGGATTTGTAGTATTGACCTTTTGTTCAATAGCAACAGCAGGGGAGATTCCTTTGATATAATCGACTAAGGGTTTGTTCAGACGCCCTAAAAATTGTCTGGCATAACTTGACAGACTTTCAACATACCGACGCTGACCTTCGGCATATAAAGTGTCAAATGCCAAACTTGATTTGCCAGAACCCGATAGACCTGTAATAACAACAAGTTTGTTTCTTGGAATGGAAACATCAATGTTCTTCAAATTATGTAGACGCGCTCCTTTGATAAAGATGGCTTCATTGGATGCTGCTCTGGAATGAGGTCTTGGCATTATTTTTGTAATAATTTGCAAAGGTACTCATTTGGCACCTGACTATTTTTATGGCAGTGAACAATTAATTTGTTAAAAAGCATTATATTTGTTCTAATCATCATTCAAAAAACAGCTATTGTATAACATTACTCTCTAATTTCTTAACCACAGTTTAACTGTTTAAACAGAGATGTTATGTATACAAATGAAACTACAGATGCTGTTTTAGTTTCTGCTTTTATTAAAGGTGATGATTTGGCCATAAAACTACTGATAGAAAGGCACCGCAGCAGAATTTTCAATTTTATTTATTCTAAAGTTAGCAATCGGGATATTTCGGAAGATATTTTTCAAGATACTTTTTTGAAAGTCATTCGTACTGTAAAATCCAAAAGATATAACGAAGAAGGGAAATTTGTGCCTTGGGTGATGCGCATTGCTCACAATTTGGTCATAGACCATTTTAGGAAACAAAATAGGATTCCAGTACAAAGAAATTCAAGTGAATTTGATGTTTTCTCTATGATTTCAGACAGCACACTAAATGCCGAAAATAAGATTATAAAAGATCAAGTTGAATTGGATGTGGTTAAATTGCTTGACGTGCTTCCGAACGACCAAAGAGAAGTTTTAGAAATGAGGCTTTTCAAAGATATGAGCTTTAAAGAAATATCTGAACAGACAGGGGTGAGCATCAATACTGCCTTAGGTCGCATGCGCTATGCTCTGATCAATTTAAGAAAGGCTGTTGATAAGTTTGGGATTGTTTTGAACAATTAGGTGAAATAATAAGTTTAGCCCTGCGTTATGAATGCAAACAAAACTTTAATATGGCAAAACTTTACTCTAATTCTTCTACTCAAAACAAATTTCAATTAGAATCCACCGCGTTTTTATTGGCATACGCTCAATCATTGCACGTTATTAGTACAGGTAATTTGTACTTTGAGTGCAATTTAAACTAACGCTTTATTTTCTGTTGATATTGTTGAATGACACTGGCTCGTCCAATGGTTCTGGTAATGATGTCTTTGTTCAAATCCCAGCCTCGAGCTGGCGAATATTCCCTTCCATACCAGATGATTTGAAGGTGTAGGCTGTTCCAAAGTTCTTTAGGGAACAGTCTTTTGGCATCCTTTTCGGATTGCACTACGTTTTTTCCATTGCTAAAACCCCAACGGTAAAGTAGCCTATGGATGTGAGTGTCTACGGGAAAAGCGGGAACTCCAAAAGCTTGAGACATGACCACACTGGCTGTTTTGTGACCGACAGCTGGTAACTCCTCAAGTGCCTCAAAACTATGTGGTACCCTGCCTTGATGTTTGTCAATCAAAATATGTGACAATCCATGAATGCCTTTGCTTTTCATTGGAGACAGCCCAACTGGTCTGATGATTTCCCTTATTTCTTCAACACTCATTTTTATCATATCATAAGGATTATCAGCCTTGGCAAACAGCAATGGAGTAATTGAATTGACTCTAACGTCGGTGCTTTGCGCGGACAACAAAACTGCGATGAGTAGGGTGTAGGGATCCTTGTGGTCTAATGGGATGGGAATTTCGGGATATAATCGGTTAAGCGTTTCAATGGCAAAATCTACTTTTTCTTGTTTGGTCATGAATGCTTAGTTTTACCAAAAATAAGCAAAGTCATGAATATGTTGCAGGTCGGCAATCCATTGCCAGAAATATCAGTAAACGACGAGTCAGGAAAATCTGTCAATTTGGCTGATTTTATTGGTCGAAAACTAGTCGTATTTTTCTATCCAAAAGCCAATACCCCAGGATGCACGGCTGAGGCTTGTGATCTTCGAGATCACTACAAAGAGCTTCAAGACGCTGGCTATCAAATACTGGGTGTGAGTGCAGATACTGAAAAAGCCCAAGCCAGCTTTAAGAATAAATTCAACTTTCCATATCCCTTGCTAGCCGATGTTGATAAGCAGCTCATTAACGCCTTTGGCGTTTGGGGAGAAAAGAAATTCATGGGTAAAACTTATGACGGCATACATCGCACCACTTTCGTATTTGATGAAAAGGGGAAAGTAGAACGCGTGATCACTCAAGTCAAAACCAAAGAACACGCTACCCAAATTTTGGAAGGCTAACTAAACCGAGGCTGGCTCCACCGAGGCCCAACCGAACAGTTTGCGCAATTTAATCAGTTCTGCAATACCTTCCGGAACTTGTTCCTCCCAACCTTCTTCGTTGTTGTTGATTTTATGGAGAACATCTCTTGAAAAGATACCCAAGAGGGCTGGATCGTAAGTTTTGATGTCCACAACACGGCCATTCTCTTTAAAGAACTTGTAAAGTTCTTTCATTCGAGGGTGAACTTTGAGGTTGTTACTGTTTGTCAGAATATTGTTGTCTTCTAAAAGCGGATACAAATAAACTTTTAGATCCTTAAAGAACAACTTACCAAAAGCTTCTAATATGCCTCCCGACAGTTGGCGGTAGTATTTCTCGTCAAAGATTTCGACCAAATTGTTAACACCCATAGCCAATCCCATGCGTTGTTTGGTGTAGCTGGAGAAATATTCCACCAGGCGGTAGTATTCTTTGAAATTGGAAATGAGCACTTTGTGCCCCAAAGAACATAGCAAGTCGGCTCGTGATAAAAAATCAGCTTCGTCAATTTCACCTTCCGATTTGAGATTGGAAAGGGTAATTTCAAATATTACTTCTGTAGCCTCTCGATCCACTCTATTTTCACTCTCAAACATGTCAAGGGCATTTTTATAAAGATCGATATTCACCTTAGTCACCGGCCTGAAGCTTCCTCTAAGCGCAAGGATGTTCTTCTTGTAAAGTTGGGCTGCAGGAAGGACATTAATCCCTTCCGGTGAAAACATAACCGCATCGGTCATGCCATTCTTTACCAACTGTAGGCTCATCAATCTATTATCGACTTGCTCGAATACTGGCCCAGAAAAATTGACAGTGTCAATTTCTAATTGATCCTTACTGAGGTGGTCGTAGAGATATTTCAACAGACTTTTGGGAACATTGTATTTGTAAAATGCTCCGTAAATCAAGTTAGTTCCGAGAATACCGAGGGTTTCTTGCTGAAGTCTGGCGTCATTTTCTTTGAAACGACAATGTAGAATAATGTCGTTATAGCCTTGCTTTGGATCAATTTGAAAGCGAATTCCAACCCAACCATGACCTTTGTATTGCTTGGCAAAATCAATTGTAGTCACTGTATTGGCAAAAGTGAAGAACAATTTGTTGGGATGCTTTTGACGGCTCAAACGCTTTTCGATGAGATCCATTTCATGATCCAACATCTTTTTCAATCGATCTTCGGTAACATAGCGTCCGTCTTTTTCTACTCCATAAATGGAGTCGCTAAAGTCTTTGTCATAGGCCGACATCGCCTTTGCAATGGTTCCTGAGGCACCGCCAGCTCTAAAAAATTGTCTTACTGTTTCTTGGCCTGCGCCAATTTCGGCAAAGGTGCCGTAAATGTCCGCGTTTAGATTGATTCTCAACGCTTTTTGTTTAATCGTTGGGGTTAAGTCGATTTCTTTATCGCCTTTGAGAGTAATTTCCATAACACAGATCAGTTTCTAAGGCAAAATTATCAATTTATACGTGCAATGAGAAATATATACATAGTTTTGTTTGAGTCAATTCATCATTAACATTTTTTCATGCGAATTACTTTTTTAGGTACTGGAACTTCTCAAGGCATACCAGTAATTGGTAGTCACCATCCTGTTTGCAAGAGCAATGACCCAAAAGACCAGAGATTGCGAGTGTCTATACACCTCGAATGGGAAGGCAGATCTTTTGTGGTTGATTGCGGTCCTGACTTTCGCCAACAAATGCTAAGAGCCCATATTGAGTCGATAGATGCTTTATTGATAACCCATGAACACGCGGATCACGTGGCAGGATTGGACGATATCAGGCCCTATTGCTTTAAACAAGGGCCTTTACCTATATATGTCACCAAAAGGGTAGCAGAAAACCTTGAGTATCGGTTTGCCTATATTTTCGAAAAGGTAAACAAGTACCCTGGTGCGCCTACTGTTCAAATGAATATTATTGAAAATGAACCATTCTCGGCTTCAGGATTGACCGTAATTCCCTTGGAAGTTGACCACCGCAAACTGACGGTAATTGGTTTTAGATTTGGAGATTTTGCTTACATCACTGATGCGAAATATATTCCCGAAGCGACAATCTCTAAATTGAGAGGCGTCAAAACCTTGGTATTGAACGCCCTAAAGCAAGAATCTCATCCTTCACACTTCAACCTGTCCGAAGCTTTGGGTATTATTGATGTTATTAAGCCAGAAAGAGCCTATCTCACGCATATCAGTCATCACATGGGATTTCATGAGGAAGTACAAGAATCGCTACCAGAAAATGTGTTCTTGGCCTATGACGGGCTTGTGTTGGATCTATAGGTTATTCATCCATCGCATCATATCAGCGAAACTTTCTTGAGAAATAGTGTGGCCCATGTCAAATTCGTGGAATTCGAATTTTAAATCTGCAACAGTTTTCAATAATGATGCCGACTGTTTAGCCCACTCGACCGGAATAACCATATCACTGGAGCCGTGGGCAGCATAAATATTTAAACCGCTTAAGGGTTGTTTTTGCCAATTTTCAGGTAAAATGGCTTCGTTGCAATAGCCGCTTAAGGCGATAGTTTGTTTTATTTTTTCAGGATAAGTGAAGGCAACAGCGTAACTTAGAATGGCACCTTGACTGAACCCCATCAAGGTAACGTTGTTAGCGTCTAGGTTCTTTTGGTCACAAATGTTACTGATGAACTGACTGATTAAGTCTTTAGATGTTCTTGCTTGATTTTCATCACTAAACCTGCCTTTATCGGCATCAAAATTTATGGCGTACCAAGCGAAACTTTGAGGCCCCAAAGGATAGGGTGCTTGAAGTGAAATGATGTGATATTGAGGCGGTAAATAATTTACAAAACTGAATAAATCAGCCTCGTTACTCCCATAGCCGTGGAGCAGCAACAGTAAGGGAGCTGTTGTCGTTGGGGCGGAGGGAGGTCTCTCCATATAATTCAAATCTTGCCAGTTCATAAAATGGAAAGTATTTTTTGAATATAAGGCCCGACTAGCGGAATGGTTTTAGGTTTACCTTGCCCGGCGCAAATCATGCCGTAAAGAAACATTGACCCAAAAACAAACCAATAGATCAGAGTATATTCCCAACTGTCAATATTGCTAATAACCTGTCCGAAAGCAAGATAAATCAGCCAAAGCGCAAAAGATTGTCTCAAGTGAACTTTTAAAAATTCTGACTTTTCTTTGGGCATAAAATAAGCGAAAACAAAGCCAATGATGGTCAAGTAGGCAATTATAGCCCATTGGCGATCATTAGTAGTCATTAGAGTGTAATGGTGTTGATTCCGTTGGCGATAACCCCATGAGCTTTGCCTTTAAGGGATTGACCTAAAAAGCAGCTGTTCTTTGATTTAGATATCAAAGATTCCGCCTTGACTTGGTAAGTTGTGCTCGGGGAAAACAAACACAGATCGGCCTTGGAGCCAATATCAATTGGCTGAGATTCTATCTTAAATATCGATTTACCACGTGTTAGTGCATCAACAGCTTGTACGGTACTCATCACGGATTGAAGGGCGCCAAAAGATGTTTCTAGTCCAACAGAACCAAAGGCCGCCTGATCAAAAGTCACCTGTTTTAGTTCCGTATCTAGAGGATTGTGGTTAGAAGTAACCAAATCAATGGTTCCGTCTTTAACCCCTTTTAATAAGGCTTTTTGATCTGATGAGGTTCTCAGGGGTGGATTGAGCTTAAAATTAGTGTCGAAGTCCATTAAAGCCTCATCTGTCAATACCAGATTATCAATGGCCACACTACAACTCACTTTTAAACCTTCTGCTTTGGCCTGTTTGATCAGGTCAACACTTTCTTTGCATGAAATAGTAGGAATATGGAGCCTTCCGCCAGTGTATTTCAATAATTCAATATCTCTTTGAATTCGACTAATCTCGGAGGAGGAACTCATTCCTGGCAAGCCCAAGCTGGTACTTACAACGCCTTCGTGCATAACACCAGCCTTAGACAACTTGCTGTCCAATGGAAAACTCATTACCAAACCATCAAAGTCAGAGGCATATTGAAGGGCTAATTTCAAAAGTTCCGTGTTGGACATGTCAGTTTGATAGTCGTAGAAACCCACGGCACCGTGCAGGTGCATGTCAAACAGTTCTGCCAACTGGCTTCCTTGGCCTTCTTTTGATACAGTTCCAAGAGGTTTTAGGGTACAGGCTTGATGGAGTCCTTTGGTTTTGACAAAGTCAATTTGAGAAGCCGAATTTAAAATCGAGACGGGGTTGGAATTGAGCACTACTGAGGTGAATCCTCCAGCTGCCGCCGATTTGAGTCCGTTTTTGATGGTTTCTCTCTCTTCGAAACCTGGTTCTCCAAACGAAACACTGCTGTCAAACCATCCTTGGGAAACATGCAAATCTTTGAATTCAACTAACTGAGCATCGGAAGTCTCAATATGGTCTTCGACTTGAATAATTTGGAAATCTTGGAGGAGTATGTCTTTGGTTTGCCTGTGAAAAGGGCTAGAAGCATCGATGATGGTGGCTGATTTGATCAGTATTTTCATCGTCAGATTTTTTTATTGTTAAAATGTTCAGATTCTAGCATGATGAGTTAAATCGGGATTTATTAACGTTCTTACTACTTCATAAATTTCAGAATTAACCATTCAGATCCTATCAAAATCAAGGCAAAAATAAGAAACCATTTCCATAGCCCCCCTTTTTCTTTTTCTTTTTTTAGGGCATCGAAAGCCGGAGCGATCTCTTTAAAAACAGTAAAATCGGAAAAAACTTCATCGGAGGGAAAGTTCAACTGATTTTCTCTTCGGTCAAAATTAAAGCTCAAGGATTGCAATTCATCCTTATTCTTTTTCACCAAATAATCCCCAGCCTCTTGGATTTCGTCTTTAAATTCTAATGTAATAGACCGATTGGTTTGTGTTTGCAACGGAATGTAGCTGTCTTTCTCGTTCTCTACAACAATGGGATGTTCCGAAGATGCTTCGGAGATCACTTCAACCTTGGTATTTTGTCCAATGTTGCAATATAAAGTGTTTTGTTGGTCCGATCGAAATCCGAAATTGTAGAAAATGGGAACAATCAAAGGAGAGGAAGTGAAATTACTGAAGTCGTTCGAAAGTGGGCCGGCCAAGCAAAGTAGTTGTGCCGATCCGATGGCGAAAGGCAGGCCCTCGGAGTCGCTCAAAATTCGTCCTAAAACTGGCTTCATTGTCAAGTTAGACAAGTAGGTAGGGTATTGAAAGTTCTTTACCTCTGATTCAAAAACTTCATCGAAAATAGGGTGTTCAACATGAACTTTGCTGACGGTCGAGGGACCGCTGCTATTGGGTGTTTTTGGACTATAAACCGATTGTCCCAAAATGGCGTTATAAGTATCGGCATTTCCTTCAGAACTAGGAATCAATAAAATACGTCCACCATCTTTAACAAATTGTTGTAGCCTAGAGACCAAAGTTGAATTGAGGTTGCTGAGTTCATTCAGAATGAGTAAATCTACAGAGTTGAGTGCGGCAAAATCGAGCTGACCAGGTGTTTGTGATTGAAAAACAAACTCATCTGAGGTAAATATCCTGTCCATATATTTGGACTTGATCTCGGAAATGGACAAAACTTTGGGTTTGAATAAGGCTTGAATTGAGAAATATAATTTATTGTCAAACAAAAGATTAGAATCGTCAACTGCGACATATCCATTCATTGCCCCAGTGTCTTGGATTGTAAAGGTGATGTCCTCCCTGCCTTGATTATAGACTGTTTTTGTTTTAAGCTTTCCGTTAATAAAAAGCTCGACAGGTATGGAATTATTGCCATAGCCTTGCTGTTTTATGCGGCATCCTAATTCTATGGAACCAAATGTCCTTTTTTTAAGATACAAGCTGTCAACACTAACCTGCTTTTCAGAATTGGGCTTGATTGTCACTAGACTGGTTTTCTGTCCTGCACTTCTCAAAGGTTGAATATCTATGATGTTCTGAAAATCGGAAATAACCACGACATCGGAAGATTTATTCTTGCTTTTCAATTCTTCCAATTGGAATAAGACTTGATTCAAATCGAAGGATTTATTACTGTATCCTAATTCCAATAAGTCATTGCGAACTGCGGCCACGGTTGTTTCTGGATACGATTTGTCTAGGGTATATATGGAGACTTGTTGATCTTCTGGCAGGGCAGCAATCAAATCCTGAACAGCAGTTTTCAACATAGCCGTTCCGTCATTTTGGGCTGACATGCTCAATGAATTATCCAAAAAAATGGTTTGCAGAGCGATAGTGGGTCGGTTGGCTACTTTCCAATTGGGCTGTGCAAATGCCAAAATAATGCAACCCAACAAAAGGGTTCTGTTGACCAAAAGAAGCCATTTTTTGATGGATTTACTTCTTCTGGTTTGGGCGTTAATTTTTTCTAAAAACTGAACATTTGAGAAGGGTATGCGTTCAAACTTTCTGAATTGAAAAAGGTGCACTATCAGGGGGATTACTAATAGACATAGGGCATACAGAAAATGAGGATATTCAAATATCATAGCGTCACAGCTTATGCGAACTTAAGGAAAATTGACCAATTGAACTGCAGGCGAATTGTTGAATATTAACAAAAGAAAAAATAATCTATCATGGGTGCCAAATAGCGTTGGGTCAAGAACGTATCTATAGCGTCTTGCGCTTCTGGATTAGCTACGGTGACAATAATTTGCGGACTTTCTAAGTCGTCAATGGCTGAAAAATGAACCATTTTTTGCCCGTAAATATCACGGCCAATTTTATTCGGGTTGTCGCACATCCAAACAAACGGAATGGATCGGCTCAAAAACATTCGGGCTAAATGTTTGCCCTTAAAACCAGCGCCCCAAATGACTAGGGGACGCCGAGAATCATAATGCAGTTTTACGAAGTATTTGAATTTTAAATCCAAAAAATAGTTTTGTGCATAGTGCTCATGGGTTCTCGATGTTCGACTGGGATAGTCACGCCACAAATGCAACTTCTCCGAACAAGGGATGCACTGGAAACCAGCCTCAAAAAACCTGAAACTGAGGTCGTAGTCCTCAGGATAAGTATCGGGCGAAAATCCTCCACAACGATCGAAATCATCGCGATGAATCATCCAGCATGGAGACGGGATGGGACACTCTTTGTATAATTCAGAAAAGTTCCTTCCCGAGGCGGTCAAGCTGTTGAGCCATGATTCGTATTTGGCATAGCCATCACTAATGCCAGTGGCCGAAAAATAAGTCACTTGACCTACTGCCACATGTCCTTTTCCTGACTTCGACAGGAGTCGATAAAGGACTTCTAATTTATTTTCTGTCATGATGTCATCACTGTCCATCCTGGTAATCAATTCTCCTTTACAATGTTGGTAGGCGGTTTGGAGCGCAGCAATGATGCCATTGCCTTTATTGGTCATGAGGCGAATGCGCTTGTCCTTAAAAGCGTAGTTTTCAACCAGTTTATAACTCTCATCGGTGGAATGATCATCTACAACGAGCAGCTCCCAGTTGGTATAACTTTGATTAAGGATGCTGTCCAAGCATGCGGTCAAGTAGGAGTTGGTATTCTTGAACGGTGTGATGATACTTATCTTAGGTAGACTCATGCTTAAAACTTTTCGAATACCCCTAAACCAAAGAGAGCGAAATCGTATTTGACCGGATCTAAAGGGTCTAGCCTTCTCAATGACTGATCTAATTCTGCGACGGCCAAGGCGTCGTTTTGTCTGCGACGCAACAATCCTAACTTCCGCGCTACTCGTCCAGAATGCACATCCAACGGGCAGGATAATTGAGAGGGGCTGATCTGATGCCAAATACCTAAATCAACTCCAGTGTCGTTAGGCCTCACCATCCATCTTAAGAACATGTTAATGCGTTTGGCAGCCGATTTTTTTAAAGGGTCACTAATGTGTTTTTCTGAGCGCGGGTCGCGAGGAAAACTAAAAAAAGCCTTTTTGAATTGATGAATTCCCATCTGCAAACTTTCTGAATGTACGAACAATTCCTCCAAACTTGAATGGGTTTGATAGATCCCTTTCAAGCCTGATACAAAGGAGATTAAGTCTACTCCATTAAAGGTTCGATGCACAAAGTTTTGTAGTGATTTTAAATCTTGAGGGGAGTGATTCCTAACAAAGTCATAGGGTGATTCTCCCAGCAATTCCATCATGTTTTCGGCAGATTTCAAAATACTTTTGCGATTGCCCCAAGCAATAGTAGCCGTCAAAAAACCCGCTATTTCGACATCTTGAATGAGTTGAAATCGGTGAGGAATCTGTATGGGGTCAGACTCAATAAAGAGGGGTTTATTGTACTGAACTACTTTTTCATCTAAGAAAATCTTTAAGTCAGAAAGGGATAAGTCACTCATCTTTAGGATACAATTCGGCCGTCTTGCATGGACAAGGTGCGATCGGCCATGGCGGCCAGTTCGGTATTGTGAGTCACAATAACAAAGGTTTGTCCAAACTGATCTCTCAATTCGAAAAATAACTCGTGAAGCTTTTGTGCCGACCCTGTATCCAAGTTGCCCGATGGTTCATCGGCCAAAATGAGCTCAGGATTGTTGATTAAAGCTCTGGCTACAGCAACTCGTTGTTGCTCGCCTCCAGACAATTCATTCGGCTTGTGATGGTAGCGCTCCTTTAAACCCAAGTAGTTCAACAATTCTATGGCTTTGGTTTCAGCGTCCAATTTTGTCCTACGGGCAATAAAGGCAGGGATGCAAACATTTTCTAGTGCAGTAAATTCGGGCAGCAACTGGTGGAATTGAAAAATAAAGCCAATTTTTGTATTTCTAAAAGCAGCTAGGGCCTTGTCGTTCAATCCATGGAGGTTCAAACCTGCGATGCGCAATTCTGACGTGGGAGTGGGGTCAGCCGCACTCAAAGTGCCTAAAATATGAAGTAATGACGTTTTTCCAGCTCCCGAAGGACCAACTATGGCCACAACTTCTCCTTTGGCCACATCGATGTCAACGCCACGCAGGACGTGAAGTTCTCCGAAATGCTTATTGATTTGTTGTGCTCTAATCATTGGTCCAATTGAAACGCTAAAATATAACTTTCTACTGGTTTGTGATGCTATCGACGAGAGTACTGTGATTCAATCCTACTTAGACAAATCCTAACGTCAGACTGTTGTTGACCTAAGAGTTCTCTAAAAAAATATGAATTTAAGTTCATTTTAGATATATTTTAACATATATTAGAGCTTCTATGCAGACCTTTGCAAAGCATTTATAAACCATAACATTTAACCATGAAAAAATTATTATTCATCTTTTGTGCAATTTTGACTTCGAGCAACATGAGTGCTCAAATTGTTGCACCCCAACCTAGTCCTGCTTCAACTGTCAACCAAGTGGTTGGTTTGTCCAATGTTACATTGGCATACTCACGTCCAGCGATGAGAGGTAGAAATATTTTCGGAGGACTTGTTCCTTTTGGAGAAGTTTGGCGCACCGGTGCTAACCAGAACTCGACTTTTACTTCGGACACTTCATTCACGGTAGGTGGTCAGGAATTGGCAGCTGGTACATATGCTGTTTTTACAAAACCAAGTTCATCGGCTTGGGAAGTTTATTTTTATACCAAAACAGACAACTGGGGAGCTCCCAAAGAATTAGACTCTAATTTGGTTGCAGCTTCTTTAAAAGTTGAGCCTTCGGCGCTTCAAGATCCGGTGGAATCTTTCTACATGGGTATCGAAAACATGACCAATGACGGAGCAGATTTGGTCATAGAGTGGGAAAACACTCGCGTAGCGGTTGCTTTTGAAGTACCTACCGATGCCGCTGTAATGGCCAGTATCAATAAAGTATTGTCAGCCGCTCCAACACTGAATGATTATTACAGTGCAGCGGTCTATTATCTCAACGCTGGTAAAGATTTAGACCAAGCTGTTACTTGGGTAGATAAGGCTATTGACATGTCAGGTGATGATCCAAAGTTTTACATGTTGCGTCAGCAGTCGTTGATTCATATGGCTAACGGAGACAAAAAAGGAGCCATTAAGGCCGCTAAGTTGTCTTTAGAAAAGTCGAAAGAAGCAGGTAATATGGACTATGTCCGCATGAACGAAGCTTCTCTAAAAGAGTGGCAGAACTAATTTGTCATTTAGAAAAATTAAAGCGCAGCATGTCTGCGCTTTTTTTATGACTTGTTTTGAGGCATGACGGCTTCTATCAGAAGTGCTAAAAGCATTACCAAACCGCAGCCCAAAAGATTGAGCCAGAGATAAGGCATCCAATCCAAACGAAACGCGACAATCACTAAAACTTGAGTTATAATTGCTGCCAATAACACTGATTTGGCGTTGACCCATTTGACAAAGAAGGCTAATAGAAATATCCCTAAAACATTGCCGTAAAATATTGACCCAATGATGTTTACTAATTGGATTAAATTGTCTGCCAAATAGGCCACACAGGCCACGCCAATGGCCAATATGCCCCAGCCGATGGTGAACAATTTTGTTGTTTTAACCAATTGCTGATCGGAATCAGCAGGGTAGGAGGTATTGTACAAATCTAAGGCTGTAGTGGCGCCTAAGGCATTCAATTCGCTCGCCGTCGACGACATGGCCGCAGAGAGTATGGCGGCTAACAGGAGACCTATCAATCCTCTAGGCAGGTTATTCAGAATGAAATGGATAAAGACATAATCTTTGTCATTGCTTTCAAAACTTACTTTTTTGGAATTAGCCGCTTGCTCTAACAGTGTTCTGGCTGCATCGCGATTGGCCAAATCGGCTTTTTGGCTGTCAGCGATACGGTTCTTCAGATCATCTGAAGGCGAGGATTCAAACTGTTGGTAAAGACTGATGCGATTTTGATAGTTTTGAGTTGATATGTTTTTTAGATTCTCATAGTCAGTCTCGTATGGGGTGTTTTGGATCAATTGCTCTGACAGTGGGTTAAAATGAAGTGGAGCTTGGTTAAATTGATAAAACACGAAGACCATTACTCCAACAAAGAGAATAAAGAATTGCATGGGAACTTTCAATAGACCGTTAAAGAGCATGCCTAAACGCATTTCCTGAACCGATTTTCCGGAAAGATACCGTTGAACCTGACTTTGATCTGTTCCGAAGTAGGACAGAGCAAGAAAAGTTCCTCCTATCAATCCAGTCCAAACCGTATAGCGGTTGTTCAGGTCAAACGAAAAATTCAACACTTCCATTTTATCGCTAGCTCCAGCGATATCAATAGCATCAGAAAAACTGATGGACTCAGGCAGGGCCCTAACGATAAAAAACAGAGCAAGTATCATCCCTGTGAATATGACCGCCATTTGTTGTTTTTGAGTCACGTTAACGGCTTTTGTTCCACCCGAAACGGTATAGATGATGACCAAGCATCCGATCAGGATGTTCAAAGCGGTCAGATTCCATCCTAAAACTGCAGAAAGGATGATTGAAGGGGCGAAAATGGTTATTCCTGCTGACAATCCTCGCTGAATTAAAAAGAGCGAGGCCGTTAACTTTCGGACTCGGAGGTCAAATCGTTTTTCAAGAAACTCATAGGCTGTGAACACCTTTAAGCGGCTGTAGATGGGTATAAAAACAGCACAAATGATGACCATTGCAATGGGCAATCCGAAATAGAATTGCACGAATCCCATACCATCGTGAAAGGCTTGTCCAGGCGTGGATAAAAAGGTAATGGCACTGGCTTGCGTGGCCATGACCGAAAGACCTATGGTCCACCAACGGGCTTGTTGACCTCCTCCGATGTAGTCTTTCACCGACTTGCTTTCTCGGGTGCGCCAAGCGCCGTAGATGACAATAAAGAGCAAAGTACCCCCAAGGACGATCCAATCGATTAGTACCATTGCTTGGAGATTAGGTAAAATATAACAATGTAAATAAAGTTGGCCCCTAAAACCAAAATATACCAAAGACTCTGTCGGGATAGTTTCATTTTATTTGAATTTTCCGATGGATATCAAATTGACAAAAAATCGATAGGCACCAGGCACAGATTCTGGAAATTGCCTGAAGAAACTCAAACCTGTATAGATGTAATGTCCTTTGCCATAATCGGTGACCAAGACGCTGCCATCGGTTGGAGGCTCATTGGGATCGTTTATTCGCAGCAGGGCTTTAAAAGCACTGTCCCAGCTGCTCGGAAAATACAAGCCGCGCTCTTGAACCCATCCGTCGAAGTCTTTGGAGCTCAACTGATTGGGAAATGACATCAGTGGACTGGTGGGATCCAGTATTTCAACAGGAGAAAATTCGTCGGTGACCCTGTCTCTCGACAATTCAATTGGCACGGGAGCGAGTTGATCCACGACAATACCACGATTAACGTTGTACTGAACTAACATAGTTCCTCCTTGTTTTACAAAGTCCAATAAGTCATTTTGTTTAAATTTAAGATCATCCACGGTATTATAGGCTCTGATGCCTGTAATCACAACGTCGTAATTAGAAAGTAATTCAGGAGAGATATCTGCCGCTTGTATCACGTCGGATTGGAGTCCAACTCGAGCCAAACTTTCGACAGTCACGTCGCCTGCCCCAGCGATAAAAGCGATTTTTAGCGGTACTGTGTTAATGTCCAAGCGCACGGCTTTGGCCTCGCTGGGTCTGAGTATGGTTTGAACGGGAATGTGAGTGTAGTTGATTTGTAGCAATTCATGTTCGAATGATTGGTCATCAATATTGGCGAAAGCTGTCAAGTTGGCTTCTGACGAACTGGATGGGGGGTGCAATACGTAATCCAAAGTCAACGATTCTCCTTTGTTTTTGATGATAAAACTTGAAATCGTTGGCGAAATAATCCAGCCTTCAGGCACTCTAATTCCAGCTTCTCCCGAGCAATTGTCGGCGTGTGCAGTAATTTTTAATTTCAAATTTTGAGGGTTTGAATCGGCAAAAAGGAAACTTTTACTGTCCAGAGTCACATCAACTTTTGGCACTATTTCAAAAGGTTGATAGATTTCTCCCACATCGGGCAAAGCGTGGTGATAAGTCAAATCAGATTGCAGTTGAAAAGGCATTCCTAAAACGGATAGATTGACCTGACCTACCAATGATCGCGGGGTTTGAGGCAAACCGATTAGGGCTTGGTCGTCCACACGATACAATCCCAAAGTACCTGTTTTGGTCAACCAATAAGGAACAGAGTACGGGGTGTCTTCTGGGATGAACAACGTATTATCAAAGGAAACATCTTCATTTTGTTTGAGGTGTTGCTTTTGAACCTTGTACAAGAGTATGCCGTTGACGCTTGCTTCTTCAATCACAATATCGGAAGTGTTTCGAGCAATGATTTCTAGGCCAACAGATATTTCGCTTCCTGCAGAGGCATTGGGCGACCTAGTTTTGAAGTCGACATACAAGCCTGCACATGCCTGAATCAACTTACTGATTTCTTTTGTCTTGATGTTTCTCCAGTGGCTGTCCTCAAGATTTAAAATCAGTTGGTAAGCCTCCAAAAGCTGTTTTAAATGAACAGCTGGATTTTGAAAATTGAAGTTATTCTCGACTTCAGATAGGATTTTGCCGATTTTCTTGCCTCCCGAAACGCGATTCCATGAAGTGTCAATGCCATCGAAGAGGTCATTGTTTCCCTGTAATGGCCCATTGATCAGCTCCACGTACTCGGTTGAACTGCCTCGCTGACTCATTCTTCCAAAGCCTTGAGACAGATGTTGGCTGCTGGCTTGCGCAGCAATTTCATTGTTCGACAAACCTGTTTTGGGGTCAAAGCTGCCGATATCAAAGGATACTAATTTGGACTTATCGGCCTTTTCAAAATTTTCTTCGCTGCCATAAAACCACCACGAGGTATTGAAAAATTGACGGTAGGGTGACCAAGTTTGAGTGCGGGCGAGTTGTTCGGGCGCAAAGTTAGGGTCTGCGGCCAAAGTAAAAGCTTCTACGCTCGCTATGGCCGATCCAGTGTGGTGGCCATGAGTACTTCCTGGAGTGCGGTGGTCGAATCTGTTGATAATGACATCGGGTTTGAAATTTCGGATGACCCAAACTGCGTCTTTGATGACAGCCTCCTTGCTCCATATGGCAAAGGCTTCATCAGGATGTTTGGAATATCCAAAATCATTGGCTCTAGTAAAAAACTGTTCTCCGCCGTCTATGCGGCGTGCGGCTAGGAGCTCTTGTGTGCGAATGACACCCAATAAATCTCGAAGCTCGGGTCCGATCAGGTTTTGGCCCCCGTCACCTCGAGTAATTGACAAATACCCAACTTGGGCGTCAAGATGATTGGATAAATAGGAAATGAGTCTTGTGTTTTCATCGTCTGGATGAGCGGCAATATAGAGCACGCTGGCCAAAGTATTCAACTTTTGAACGCCTTTGTAAATGTCAATAGCACTGCTGACTTTGGGACTTTGAGCCCAAAGGTTAGCCATGGCAATAAGACCAGTAAAAACGAGTAACACAATTCTGTAGGGACGCATAAAAGATTGATTAATTCGCTAAAATAGGGAATCTGAAACTTTGATTGTAAAATATCCTAAATTTGTATGTTAAACTTTAACAAGCGACAGATGGAAGTAGCTGTTTTCGCAAACGGTTGTTTTTGGTGTACAGAAGCGGTATTTCAGAGGGTAGAAGGGGTGCATGACGTCAAATCTGGCTATACTGGAGGGTTTGTAAAAAACCCACCTTACAGAGAGGTATGTCAAGGCAAAACTGGTCATGCCGAGGCGGTCAAAATTACCTTTGATCCAAAAGTTATTTCCTTTGAGAAACTGTTAGAACTGTTTTTCGCCACTCACGATCCAACCACTTTAAATAAACAGGGAAATGACCTCGGAACTCAGTACAGATCAGGCGTGTTTTACACGTCTTTGTCTCAAAAAATAAAGACCGAAGATTATATTTTGGCCTTGACCAACAGAATGGTCTTTAAGCAGCCTATTGTCACAGAGGTTACTGCCTTTGACGTCTTCTATGACGCCGAAACAGAACACGATAACTACTACAACGACCACCTCAACCAAATGTACTGCCAACTCGTGATACAACCTAAGGTGGAGAAAATCGAAAGCATTTACCAAGACTTGCTTAAAAAGTAGGTGCAAGATTTCAGAAATATATGCATTTGGAAGGAGTAACGCGAAAACAGACATCCCTCCTTAAAACTCCAATAAAAAATGTGCTGCTTCGGTTAAGTTGCATTTGAAGATTCAGACTTGGGGTTTCACGGTACTCAAATAAAAAAAAAATAAACTCAACACCAAGCGGAGTTACTTTATGTTGGTCTAAAGGGTTTATATTTTCAAACCAAACCGCTTGAGCATCTTCTTTTGAAAAGTCCAGAAAAACTGGAACTGCCCAAATATAAAGGCGTAAATCACTAAGAAAATCTGGTAAAAAACAAATCCTCCCAAGGTGAATAAAATCCAATACAGCCAGGCGGGAAAATTGTCTGGAGTCAGGCCAATAAAACTCATAAAAGGTCTGCTGATATAGGCTGCAGAAGAACCCGTAAAGGCAAAGACAATGAAAATAGCAATCATTTCGAAGCGGTAAGTAACGGGCCATTTTGAGGCTAACTTTTCTAAAATCCAAACCGTAAATTTCAACGATAGGATGAAAGTCACCAATGCGATTGCAATAATGGCATAGGTTGGCAAACCATCAAAAAACCTAAAACTCAGCTTTAGGCAGATCAGCACAAGCAACAGCAACCCAAAAAAGGGCCAGAAAAATTGCCAATTGTTCTGTATTTCCCATTTGGATTTCAATGATTTCATCAATGGATTTTAGAGGTACTAGTTGTTGGATTTGAGGATTGAGATAATTTGTTCAGCCAATTCTTCCCCAATGCGATCCTGAGCCTCTAGAGTGGCAGCGCCAATATGAGGAGTGAGCGAAATTTTAGGATGCATTAACACTTGAACCGCAGGGGTTGGTTCGTTTTCGAAGGTGTCCAAACAGGCAAAGGCCAGTTTTCCACTGTCTAGGGCCTCTATTAAGGCAACTTCATCAACAACCCCACCTCGAGAGCAATTGATGATTGCGGAACCCTGCTTCATCATGTTCATTTCCTTCTTGCCAATGACGTATTCTTTTTGAGCAGGCACGTGAAGAGTAATGAAGTCGGCTTCTTTAAGAATGCTTTCAACCGACAGGGAAGGGATGGCAACGTGGATGAATTGACCATTATAAAATTCAACTTTCACAGAAGATTCGTTGACGTACTTGTCACTTGCAATTACCTTCATGCCGACGCCTAGTCCAATTTTAGCCACTTCGCGTCCAATACGACCAAATCCTATGATTCCCAATGTTTTACCTCGAAGTTCCTGACCTTTGGCATAGGACTTTTTGAGTTTGTTAAAGCCACTGTCGCCTTCCAAAGGCATATTGCGATTGGAGTCATAAAGAAACCTGACAGCTCCAAAGAGGTGAGCAAAAACCAACTCGGCTACAGAAGCCGAAGAGGAGGCTGGTGTATTGATGACATGTTTGCCCATTGATCTGGCGTAGTCAACGTCAATATTGTCCATACCAACACCACCACGGCCAATGATTTTTATGCTAGGGCAGGAGTCTATGAGATCTTTTCTAACGGTAGTAGCGCTGCGCACTAACAGAACAGCAATTTGCTCTAAGTTGATGAAATTGATCAGTTGTTCTTGGGCAACTGTCGTTGTCAATACCTTAAAACCATTGGATTCGAGGGCATTTTGACCGCTTTTAGAAATCCCATCATTGGCTAAAACTTTCATAATTTATCCTTTTCTGTTAAACTCATTCATCACATCGGCCAAAACTTGCACGCTTTCCAAAGGCAAGGCGTTATACATGGAAGCGCGATAACCGCCAACCACTCTGTGTCCGTTGAGCCCATTAATTCCAGCAGATTTGACCATTTGACCAAATGTTTCTGCATCGGCGCCTTCGGCTAAGGTAAAGGTGGCGTTCATGACTGAACGGTCTTCTTTGGCAGCAAAACCTACATAGACATCCGATTGGTCGATGGCATCGTAAACCAATTGGGCTTTGTGCTGGTTTTCTTTTTCGATGGCCTTGATGCCTCCCAAGTCCTTCAACCACTGCATGGTCAACAAAGAGACGTAAACGGCAAATACTGGTGGGGTGTTGAACATGCTTTTCTTGTCGATATGGACTTTGTAATCCATCATGGAAGGAATGCTTCTTGAAACTTTGCCTAGAATATCTTCTTTGACAATAACGAGGGTTGTGCCTGCTGGTCCCATATTTTTTTGTGCTCCCGCATAAATTAAATCGAATTGCGAAAAATCTAGGGAACGGGAAAAGATGTCACTGCTCATGTCGCAGACCAATGGTGATGCATTGGGGAAATCTTGAAGTTGAGTGCCGAAAATCGTATTGTTGGAAGTTACATGAACGTAATCTAGACCTTCAGGAATGGTATAGTTTTTCGGGATATGATTGAAATTAGAATCTTTCGATGAGGCGAGTTCGAGAATGCTTCCAAAATGCTTGGCTTCTTTGATTGCGTTGTTAGCCCAGGTTCCTGTATTCAAATAGCCTGCCTTTTTTTCTAACAAATTATAGGCAACCATGATGAATTGTAAACTGGCTCCACCTTGCAGAAAAAGAGCCTGATAGCCTTTGTTTTGAAGTCCCAAAAGTTCCAGTGAAAGCGCTCGTGCCGATTCCATAACGTCAACAAAAGCTGAGCTGCGGTGTGAAATCTCGATCAAAGAAAGACCGCTTTGGTTAAAATCAATAACGGCTTCAGACGCTTTTTGCAGCACCGATTGAGGCAGAATGCTCGGTCCTGCGCTAAAATTGTGTTTTTTCATAGGAGGCAATATTTAAAGTGTAAATATCTTCATTTCTTGACATTAAGTATGTACTAATGAAATAAAAATGTCTTAGTTTTTTAACAAGAATTCAACAGTGTCAATTCTATCGGCAAAATCTGAAAGAGATGGCCTTTGAGCGTTGCCAAAAGGCACGTAATCTTGTCCAACAACGCACTGAATGAATTCTTGATCTTGACTAAATTTCGATTGCAGCAATATCCTGTCACTATAAGATTCCCAGTGTAACATGCCTATTGGAGAGGCGTACTGAGAAGAATTTTTAAGCAGTAAAAACCCATTGTCAAGTAAATCTGTTCCATTGAGCAATTCCACGGCTTTGTGATAATCGTAATTGTTGGCGTATTTGTGATGATTGATGATGTCACTGAAGTGGTACATCCCGCCAAAAAAGTCTTGAAAGTCATAGGACTCAGGGACCATCAACTTGGTCACATTACGGCAACCTAAGCCAAAATATTGAAACACATCATCGGCCAAGGCCTTCAAATCATCGACTGATTCTTGGCCTGTGAGCACGGCAACACTGTTCCTGTTTTTTCTGAGAATGTTTGGATATTTGTTGAAATAATAGTCAAAATAGCGGGCTGTATTGTTGCTTCCAGTGGCAATGACCATATCGAATCCTTGTAGTTTTTCTTTGGTAAAAACGACACGATCCTCAAAATAAGGATCAATCTGAGTCAATTGTTGTACCAAATAGGGCATAAGAACGGCATCTTGAGAAGACAATTTCACCAGCGCCTTGTGACCTACCATCAAGACGGAAAGCAAGTCGTGGAATCCAACCATAGGAATATTGCCAGCCATGACAAGTGCTACGGTTTTAGACTCTATCTCTTTTGTTTCGTAGGATGACATCCAGTTGAGCAAGTTTTGAGCCGTTAATGTTTGACTCCAACGGTCCATAGCTAAACGGACATTGCTGGGTGTAAACCAAGGATTAAGAATTGTCGTTTTTTGAATCAGATTTTCAAATTCAACAGATGAATCAGACCCGCTGCTTTGTTCATCCAGAGAAGATCTCAGTCTTTCTCCCAATTTACTGAAAGCGGTTATTCGTCTGTCTAATGTCATTCTAACGCTTGTTTATTGTTCGGTTTGGTGGTATGTTTGCAGTGCAAAATTAATCATTAATACGGATTAAGCGCATGGCTATCATTATTACAGAAGATTGCATCAACTGCGGGGCTTGTGAGCCCGAATGTCCCAATACGGCCATTTATGAAGGAGCCGACGATTGGCGCTACAAAGATGGCACTAGTCTTTCAGGGGAATTAATCTTGATCAACGGAAAAAGGGTCAATGCCGACGAAATGCAGGAACCGGTCAGTAACGAGTACTATTACATCGTTCCCGACAAGTGCACAGAGTGCAAAGGTTTCCATGACGAGCCTCAATGCGCTGCAGTGTGTCCAGTCGATTGTTGCATTCCAGACGAAAACCACGTAGAAACGGAAGAAGTTCTTTTGGCTAAACAGCGTTTTATGCATCCCGATTAATGCAAAACAAACCCATTTATTTATGAAAGCAGGAATCGTTGGCCTTCCTAACGTTGGCAAATCAACTTTGTTTAATTGTTTGTCAAACGCAAAGGCTCAAAGTGCAAATTTCCCCTTTTGTACCATAGAACCCAATGTTGGTGTAGTCAACGTGCCCGATCCTCGACTGACTCAACTGTCTGACTTAGTTTCACCAGAACGTGTTGTTCCTGCTACTGTAGAAATTGTGGACATCGCCGGATTGGTTAAAGGGGCAAGTAAGGGTGAAGGATTGGGCAATCAATTTTTAGCGAACATCCGAGAAACCGATGCCATTTTGCATGTCCTCAGATGCTTTGACAACGACAATATTGTTCACGTTGACGGTGGGGTCGATCCCATTAGAGACAAGGAAACAATTGATATGGAACTTCAGTTGAAAGATTTGGAAACAGTCGAAAAGAAGTTGGAAAAGGTCAGAAGAGCTGCTAAAACAGGCAATAAAGAGGCTCAAAAGGAATTGGAGGTTTTGACTCAAATTCAAGATAATTTGAATAGGGGGGAGTCTGTTCGCAGCATGAATTGGAGCGAAGAGGTCCATGCTCAGTTGGTCAAGCCATTGCAGTTGATAACCGACAAACCAGTCATGTACGTGTGCAATGTGGATGAGGGTTCTGCTGTGTCAGGAAATGCCTATGTCGAGAAAGTTAGAGCCGCTGTGCAAAACGAGAACGCAGAAGTATTGGTTTTGGCTGTTGGCGTGGAAGCAGACATCAATGAGTTAGAGGATTTCGAAGAGCGTAAAATGTTTTTAGAAGACCTAGGTTTGGACGAAGCCGGCGCCGCAAAACTGATTCGCTCGGCCTATCGATTGCTCAAACAGCAGACCTATTTTACCGCTGGTAAAAAAGAAGTGAGAGCTTGGACTGTCCCAATTGGAGCATCAGCACCCCAGGCCGCGGGTGTAATTCACACCGATTTTGAACACGGATTTATACGAGCTGAAGTGATCAGCTTTAATGACTACATCCAATACGGCAGTGAATCCAAAGTCAAAGAGGCTGGAAAAATGCGGGTAGAAGGCAAAGCCTATACTATTAAAGATGGAGACGTGGTGCATTTCTTGTTCAACGTCTAAGCCAGAGGTCCATTTAGACGGATTAGAGTAGCTGATTTCTAATTATTATTCTTAAATTTAATGTTCAGACCCCAAATCTGGACTCTAACTTCACCAAAAATCTAAGGATTTATTTGTAATACACTTCAAGTTTTTTGTCATTGATCAGGTTCTGAATTGTTCAAACTAAATGGATTCACGATGACAAAAACTCAAATGACTCTTATCGCTTTAGGGCTGAGTCTTTATTCCTTTTCACAACACACCTTTTCGATTGTAGCGGTAGATCCTAACACTGGAGATATCGGCAGTGCAGGAGCCGTTTTGGCAGAATTGATTTATCGCTACTTGTCTCCAGAAAAGGGAGATTGATTTTTTTGAAGATGAACCTGAGAATTGATTACCTTTCAATCAGAATTTAAAGAAGATGATCAAAATCATAACTAGTGCCCTGTGTTTAGCACTCTGTTTTTTTAGTACTTACGCTCAAACCTATGCCACCCATGGCATGGTGGTTTCCGACGATGCCTACGCCTCTCAAGTTGGGGTGGACATCTTAAAACAGGGTGGCAATGCCATTGACGCTGCGGTAGCTACGGCATTGGCCTTAGCGGTCACCTTCCCTCAAGCGGGTAATATTGGAGGCGGTGGTTTTTTGGTTTACATGCCCCATCAAGGTGAAGTAACGACGATTGATTTTAGGGAAAAAGCACCCATGTCGGCTACCGAAAACATGTTTTTGGACGCGGAGGGAATTTTGATACCTGGCAGCAATCACAAAGGATTGAAAACAGTGGGCGTGCCTGGGACGGTGGCAGGACTTTATTTGGCCCATCAAAAATACGGTCAACTACCTTGGGCAGCATTGGTGCAACCAGCGGTTGATTTGGCAGATCAGGGCGTGCCATTGAGCTACACCTTAGCGTCTCATGCCAAAACCATTGTCGAGTCCGACAGTCCCGATTTTTTAAAGCAACTCTTTACAGACCAAAATAATGCCGTATTAGGCTTTGGGGATATTTGGAGACAACCTGAATTGGCCATGACCTTGGCCATCATTAGAGATCGGGGTGAAGACGGCTTTTACAAAGGTGAAGTTGCTCAGGCCTTGGTGGATTATATGGAGGCCAACGGAGGTTTGATTACCAAAAAAGATTTAAAAGACTACAAAGCCATTGAGCGCAAGCCTGTTAAGGGGACTTACAAGTCTTACGACATTTACACCATGCCGCCACCGAGCTCTGGTGGGGTAGCTCTGGTTGAAATGATGAACATGATGGAGTTGGTGGATCTCGACAGTACCGAATTCAACACGACCGCTTATTTCCACTTGCTGACTGAGGTCATGCGTCGTGCTTTTGCCGATAGAGCCGAATTTTTGGGTGACCCCGATTTCAATAACGCCATGCCACTCGACCGATTGACCTCTAAGGCCTTTGCGCAACAGCGCATGGCACATTTGGATTGGGATCAAGCCAGTGTGAGTGACCCCTTGAAATTTGGGCAAATTTACGATGGAGACAATACCACACACCTCTCTGTAGTCGATGCAGACGGAAGTGCGGTTTCACTGACTTACACCATAGAGCAGTCCTATGGCTCTGGTATGGGCAGTCCTGAGTTGGGGTTTTTATTGAACAACGAAATGGGCGATTTTAACCCACAGAACGGTTATACGGACAGAGGTTGGTTGATTGGTACGGCTCCAAATAAAATTGAACCTGGCAAACGGATGTTGTCCAGTATGACTCCAACCATTGTGGCCAAAGAGGGTAAGCCATACTTGATCATTGGCAGCCCAGGAGGGAGAACGATCATCAATACAGTCTTTCAAACCGTTTTGGCTGTGTTGGCATACGACATGCCCATGCGTGAAGCCATAGAGGCGGTTAAAATTCACCACCAGTGGTTTCCTGACGAACTGATTTACGAAAAAGACAAACTCTCTCCCGATTTGGTCAAGACGCTGGAATCTATGGGGCACCATCCCGTTTCTCGCGATCAACTGGGTCGGTTAATGGGAATTTTGGTCAACCAAGTACTCATAGGCGCTTCAGATTCTTCGAGTCCAGATGGTGCGGCCATAGGCTATTGATATCAATAAATAGTATTACATTAGCTCAACCATACAGTTACTTCTAAACACCTAACCCATTAAAAACCAATACCCATGAAGACCAATTATACTCTAGGATTTCTTTTGCTGTTCAGCTTTGCACTGTCAGCGCAAGAAGCAGGAATGCTGAAATCTCAAGTCATCCAATATGTTGACTCACAAGAAAAGAACCTCATTGCTGTTAGCGATAAAATATGGGCTGCGGCCGAAGTAGCCTTTCAAGAATCGGTTTCTGCCGAGACTTTAATTCAATACGCCAAGGCCAATGGTTTTAGAGTAAAAGTCGGAGTAGCGGAAATACCTACGGCCTTTATTGCCGAGTATGGCAGTGGATCTCCTATCATAGGAATATTGGGGGAATTTGACGCCCTGCCGGGTCTGTCGCAGCAGTCGGTACCTACCAAATCTCCCTTGAATGCTGGATAAGCAGGTCATTGATGTGGGCACAATTTATTTGGCACTGCCAGTTTGGGTGCAGCGGTAGCCATCAAAAACCTTATGGATGAAGGCAAAATCAAAGGAACCATCCGTTTTTACGGCACACCAGCCGAAGAAAAGTTTTTTGGAAAACTGTGGAGGGCCAGAGCGGGACTTTTTGACGATTTAGATGCCTGTTTGGATTGGCATCCTGCCGACCACACCGAAGCCGATGTGCAGAGCTCTTTGGCCCTGGTGGACTTTACTGTAGAGTTTTTTGGACAGGCTGCGCACGCCTCTGCCGATCCATGGAATGGCAGAAGCGCCTCCGATGCACTCGAACTCTACATCCACGGCATCAACGCTTACAGAGAGCACATCAAGCCAACCGTGCGGATTCATTACCACATCCAAGATGGGGGACAGGTGGTCAATGTGGTACAGTCATAAACAGGCAGAGGTAGGGCAGTGTTGTTTTCATGGGGCTATGGTATTTCCTTTTTCTCAAAGCATAACTTTTATTCTTGAGGTCAAAATTAAGACTAAAAATAACGGTCAACGTATAAAATTACAATTTTTTAGCAAAAGTTGGTCAAAGCAGGTTCGGTCGGTGTTTAACAAATTGACTGGCATTGTTAATTACTTTAGTCGGCTCATCTTGCGTCCTTAGTGGGCTTCATATATATTTGCAACTTTCTGTCACCAATACCTATGAGCGAAACAGCCTATAACGAAGATCACATCCGCTCCCTCGACTGGAAGGAGCACATTAGGATGCGTCCTGGGATGTATATAGGCAAGCTGGGAGATGGCTCAACGCCTGACGACGGCATCTACATTCTCCTGAAAGAAGTTCTGGACAATTCCATAGACGAATTTGTTATGGGAGCAGGGAAAACCATCGAAATTGCCATACGCGACCAATCGGTCACCGTAAGAGACTATGGTCGTGGTATTCCCTTAGGTAAGGTCGTTGACGTGGTATCCAGAATGAATACTGGTGGTAAGTACGATTCTCGAGCTTTCAAAAAGTCGGTCGGTCTGAATGGAGTAGGGACCAAAGCTGTCAATGCCTTGTCGAACTATTTCAAGGTAGAATCAGTGCGCGACGGATTATCAGCAGTGGCAGAATTTGAGCAAGGCAACCTGACCTCCAATCTTGAGCCTAGCGAATCGACCAAGCGCCGAGGAACCTCGGTGACTTTTGTCCCTGACAGCAGCATATTTAAGAATTTCAAATACCGCAACGAGTATGTCGCCCGCATGCTCAAAAACTATGTTTACCTCAATCCTGGGTTGACGATATTGTTTAACGGAGAAAAATATTTTAGTGAAAATGGATTGAAAGATCTGCTAGAGGACAACACCAATGCCGATGACATCCTTTATCCCATCATTCACCTGAAAGGAGAGGACATTGAAGTAGCCCTAACCCACAGCAAAACTCAGTACAGCGAAGAATATCACTCTTTTGTCAACGGCCAAAATACCACTCAAGGAGGAACTCATTTGGCAGCCTTTCGTGAAAGCTTGGTCAAAACCATTCGGGAATTTTACAACAAAAATTATGAGCCCGCTGACGTGCGCAAGTCGGTTGTGGCGGCTATTGCTATCAAAGTCATTGAGCCCGTTTTTGAAAGTCAAACCAAAACCAAATTGGGTTCTACCGATATGGGAGGCGATCTGCCCACCGTGCGCACCTATATCAACGATTTTGTCAAAACCCAATTGGACAATTATCTCCATAAAAATCCAGAAGCCGCTGAGAAGATTCAGAGGAAAATATTGCAGGCTGAACACGAGCGCAAGGAGTTGTCAGGCATCCGCAAATTGGCCAAAGACCGCGCCAAAAAAGCGAGTTTGCACAACAAGAAATTGCGGGATTGTCGCATTCATTTTGACAATCTGAAAAGCGATCGCCGATTGGAGTCTACGCTATTTATTACCGAGGGCGACTCGGCATCGGGGAGCATTACCAAGTCCCGAGATGTCAATACCCAAGCGGTTTTCAGTTTAAGAGGAAAACCATTGAATTCGTATGGCATGTCAAAAAAAATCGTTTATGAAAACGAGGAATTTAACTTGCTTCAAGCGGCCTTGAATATCGAAGAAACCATTGAGGATTTGAGATACAACAACATCGTTATCGCTACCGATGCCGATGTGGATGGGATGCACATTCGTTTGTTGTTAATTACCTTTTTCCTGCAGTTCTTTCCTGAATTGATCAAGGAAGGTCACTTGTACATCCTTCAAACGCCATTGTTTAGGGTAAGAAACAAAAAGGAAACCATCTACTGCTATTCCGAAGAAGAGCGTCAAGCGGCCATCAAAAAATTATCACCTAAGCCAGAAATCACGCGTTTCAAAGGATTAGGAGAGATCAGTCCCGATGAGTTCAAACATTTTATCGATGAGGACATTCGTTTAGATCCTGTAATGCTTGACCGCGACACCACCATCGAATCCATGTTGGCCTTTTATATGGGCAAAAACACCCCGACACGTCAGGATTTTATCATCGACAATTTGAAAGTGGAATTGGACGAAATTAAACCGGAATCAACCATCGAAAGTCTTTTAGGATGAGTGAAGAGTTGAACAACATTCCAGAAAATCACAATGCTAATGAGACCATCACTAAGGTCACAGGCATGTTTAAGGACTGGTTTTTAGATTACGCTTCATACGTTATTTTAGAACGGGCTGTACCTTCCATTGAGGATGGTTTTAAGCCAGTACAGCGTCGGATCATGCAATCTTTGAAAGATTTGGACGATGGGCGATACAACAAAGTGGCGAACATCGTCGGACATACGATGCAATACCATCCGCATGGCGATTCTAGTATTGCCGATGCCATGGTTCAAATTGGACAAAAAGATTTATTGATTGATACTCAAGGTAACTGGGGCAATATTCTGACTGGGGATAGCGCTGCAGCGCCTCGCTACATCGAAGCCCGTTTGTCAAAATTTGCCTTAGAAATTGTTTTTAATCCAAAAATAACCCTCTGGCAGGCCTCTTATGATGGTCGCAGAAATGAACCCATCAATCTCCCTGTAAGATTTCCGCTGCTTTTGGCTCAAGGGGCTGAGGGCATTGCGGTAGGTCTATCGACCAAAATTCTGCCGCACAACTTTTTAGAACTCATTGATGCCTCTATCAAGCATTTGGAAGGAAAAAAGTTCACGCTTCTCCCAGATTTTCCTACAGGAGGAATAGCCGATTGTTCTAACTATAACGACGGAGAGCGCGGCGGTAGAGTCAGAATTAGAGCCAAAGTAGGGCAGTTGGACAAAGCGACCTTGGTGATTACCGAAATACCCTTTGGGACAACCACGGGCTCCTTGATTGATTCAATCATCAAGGCCAATGAAAAAGGAAAAATCAAAATCAAGAAGATTGAGGATAATACGGCCGCAGAAGTTGAAATCCTAGTTCATTTGCCGCCTGGAGTGTCGCCTGATAAAACTATTGACGCCCTTTTTGCTTTTACCAATTGCGAACAATCGATTTCACCCTTGGGCTGTGTGATTGAGGACAACAAGCCTTTGTTTGTGGGGGTTTCTGAAATGCTGCGCCAGTCGACCGAGCACACTGTTGAGCTTCTGAAAGCTGATTTAGAAATTAAATTAGACGAGTTAGAAACACAATGGCACTTTGCTTCTTTAGAGCGTATTTTTATTGAAGAACGCATTTATCGGGATATCGAAGAAGAGTCAACTTGGGATGGGGTCATTGCTGCTATCGATGCCGGTCTGAAACCTCACATTGCACATTTGAAGCGAGAGGTAACCACTGACGACATTGTGAAATTGACCGAGATTAAAATCAAGCGGATTTCAAAATTTGACTCAGACAAGGCCAATCAGAGAATTGAAGATATTGAAGGCGCTATGGCTGAAGTCAAACACCATTTGAGTAACCTTGTGACTTACGCCATAAATTATTTTAAAAAGTTAAAAACCGATTACGGCAAGGATAAGGAGCGCAAAACAGAATTGCGCATTTTTGATGATGTTGACGCAACTAAGGTGGTCAATAGAAATACCAAATTATTTGTCAACCGTGAAGAGGGTTTTGTTGGAACTGCCCTGAAAAAGGATGAATACGTTTGCGATTGCAGCGACATTGATGACATCATCATTTTTACCCAATCAGGCCAAGCCGTGGTAACCAAGGTGGACGGCAAAACCTTTGTTGGTAAGGACATCATACATGTGGCCGTATTTAAAAAGAAGGACAACCGCACCATTTACAATATGATTTACCGAGACGGAAAGTCGGGACCGTCCTATGTCAAGCGATTTGCAGTAACTGCTATTACTAGAGACAAGGTTTACGATCTTACGAGCGGCAGCGATCATTCGGAAGTGCTCTACTTTTCTGCTAATCCCAACGGCGAGGCCGAGGTCGTGACCGTCTTGCTGCGTCAGGTGGGGCAAATCAAAAAACTGAAATGGGACATAGACTTTTCAGACATCATCATCAAGGGGCGAGAATCAAAGGGCAATTTGGTCACAAAGAATAGCGTCAAACGAATTGAGCTGAAGGAAAAGGGAGTCTCAACCCTCAAGCCAAGAAAAATTTGGTATGACGAGGTGGTGCGTCGATTGAACACAGATGAAAGAGGCGAGTTGTTGGGGGCGTTTAGTGGTGAAGACCGTCTATTGGTAATCGAGCAGTCTGGTATTGTCAAAACCATTACACCCGATCTTACAACGCATTTTAGCGAAGACATGATCGTTTTAGAACAATGGATTCCTGAAAAACCAATTTCGATCATTTATTTTGATGGCGAAAAGGAACGTTACTTTTTAAAGCGTTTCTACATCGAAAATGAAAATAAGCCAGAATCGGTGATTACAGATCATCCGAATAGTCATTTAGAAATGGCATTAACCGACTGGCGCCCTTTGGTGGATATCGAGTTTGTCAAAGAAAGGGGCAAAGATCGTCGAGATAATCTCCAGGTTGATGTAGAGTCATTTATCGCTGTTAAGGGCATAAAGGCACTCGGCAACCAATTGACCACTCATGGTGTTAAATCTATCGACAGGCTAGATCCATTGCCTTTTGTCGCTCCAGAACGCCTAATAGCAGCAGACATCGAAGTGATAGATGACGTTGAGGTCGACTACAAAACTGATAATCAAACTGGCCAGATCGATTTATTCAGTTAGTCGAGAAGAGTAGGGGCTAGTCTACTTTTGTCGCTCTCCCAGTTTGCTTAAGCGACTCTCCAACAAAATTGTATTCGAAAGTGTAAGAGTCATCGGTAGTGGAAAGGATTTTAATGAGAACGGGTTTTTCCTCGCTTCTATTTTTTGGATTGATTGTACTCAAAACATATTCGCAAGGATTGATCCATCGGACCGAAGCCGAATCCGTGACATTGTTAAAAGTTTCTATTTGTAAATTAGGAGTACGATAGAATTTAGACTTGTAAACTACATCATCAATAACAACCTCGCTCATAAAAGTTCCTTCGACAAATTTGTCGCAATCCCTCTTTTGTTCGTAACATCCTGATAGTAAAATTACTATACTTAAAACTAACCTTTGGAATACCTTTGTCATCATTGTGTAAAATTAAGCATCTATTGCGACTTATTGTAGGTTTGGAATGTGCCATCAGTATTGAGGACCACAATTCTCTCTATATCGTTGTTTCCAGTGCGCTGAACAATCTTTTCCTTTGAAGCAGGAGATGTGGTTTCTGCTGTTTTCTGAGGTTGTTTCAGGTCATTTGTCCCAGTAATAAGCCAATAAAGGTCCACCTCAGGGTATTGGTGCAATACTTTGATGACAAAGTCCAAACTAGGTTTGTTTCTGCCAGAGAGGATGTGCGACAGGCTGGAACGCTGAACTCCGATAGAATCGGCAAATGCCGAGGGGCTCAATTGTAAATTTT